>Ga0137415_10000082_pt1 | contig 72177 bp, 79 predicted proteins | sample CZODoug3_1_1_16f_FD_183082 | JGI IMG/M metagenome (GOLD analysis project Ga0137415, IMG submission 183082) | Vadose zone soil fungal communities from Angelo Coast Range Reserve, California, USA - CZODoug3_1_1_16fungal (Hybrid Assembly) | ecosystem: Environmental > Terrestrial > Soil > Vadose... | reverse complement strand
AAGACCGCCCGCTTCAGGGCGCCCGTGCGCTCGAAGTCGTTCATGAAGACGCGGGCGTCCTCGTGGGTGATGCCCATTGCCGCGAAGACGACGCCGAACGGGTCCTGGCTGCCGAGGACCTTCGCCTGACGAGCGATCTGCAAGGCGACCTCGTTGTGCGGCAGGCCCGCGCCGGAGAACAACGGAAGCTTCTGACCGCGGACCAGAGTGTTCAAGCCGTCGATCGTTGAGATGCCCGTCTGAATGAACTCGGCGGGATGTTCGCGGGAGTACGGGTTGATCGCGGCCCCCTGGATCTCCACGCGCTTCTCCGGGAGGATCGGAGGACCTCCATCCGCCGGTTCGCCCGACCCTGTGAGGATGCGGCCGAGCATCTCCCTCGACACGCTCAGCTTGATCGTCTCCCCCAGGAACTTCACGCTCGACGCGCGGTCGATTCCCGCGGTGCCCTCGAAGATCTGAACGACGACGATGTCCGTCGACGAATCGAGGACTTGTCCCCGCATCCGGCGGCCATCCGTCAGCTGGACCTCGACGAGCTCGTTGTAACCTACCGGATCCGTCTTCTCGACGAAGATCAGCGGTCCCGCGATCTCCGTGATCGTGCGGTACTCCTTGGCCATCAGCGCGCCTCCAGTTTCTTGAAGTCCTCGTCCATCATCGTGAGGCTCTTCTCGAGTTCCTGGTCGAACTTCTCCTCGTACTTCACGCGCGTCAGGATTTCACGGGACTTGACGGCGGCGATGTCCCTCACCGGCACGTCGAGGGCGAGCGATTTCGTCCCGGCGTCCGCGTACTTCTTGATTGCGGCGATGAGCTTGAACTGCCGCTCGGGCGGACAGAACGTATCGACGGGATGGTACGCGTTCTGCTGGAGGAAGATCTCGCGGATCATGCGCGCGACCTCGAGGGTCAGCTGCTGATCCGGCGGCAAAGCGTCCGCGCCGACCAGACGCACGATCTCCTCGAGCTCCGCCTCCTCTTGCAAGGTGCGTTGCGCCCATTGCCGGAGCTTCGGCCATTCCTCGTTGACCTGGGTCCGGAACCAGTTCTCCAGGGCCGGTCCATACAGACTGTACGAGGTCAGCCAGTTGATCGCCGGGAAGTGTCGCCGCGCTCGGAGGGCCGTGTCGAGGGCCCAGAACACCTTCACGATGCGGAGCGTCCCCTGGGTCACGGGCTCCGAGAAATCACCGCCACTCGGGGAGACTGCGCCGACGACGGAAACGGAGCCCTCCCGATCGTTCAACGTCGTCACGCGGCCGGCGCGTTCATAGAACTCGCTGAGCCGGGCGGACAAGTAAGCGGGGAAGCCTTCCTCCCCGGGCATCTCCTCGAGGCGGCTCGAGATCTCCCGCATCGCCTCGGCCCAGCGCGACGTCGAGTCGGCCATCAGGGCGACGTTGTACCCCATGTCGCGGTAGTATTCCGCGAGGGTCATGCCGGTGTAGACGCTCGCTTCGCGGGCCGCGACGGGCATGTTGCTCGTGTTCGCGATGAGGGCCATCCGTTCCATGAGCGGCGCTCCTGTGTACGGGTCGATGAGCTTCGGGAATGTCGAGAGCACTTCCGTCATTTCGTTCCCGCGTTCCCCGCATCCGATGTAGATGACGACCTGGGCGTCGCACCATTTCGAGAGTTGCTGTTCAGAAACCGTTTTCCCCGTTCCGAAGCCTCCCGGAATCGCGGCGGTTCCGCCCTTCGCGATCGGGAAGAGGAAATCCATAACCCGTTGGCCGGTGATGAGCGGCACGCTCGGCATCATCCGATTCTTCGTCGGTCGCGGCTGGCGGACGGGCCAGTCCTGTTTCATCATCAACTTTCGGCCGCCGTCAAGTTCCGCGACGACATCGTCCACCTTCATGTTCCCAGACCGGATGCGAGCGATCTTCCCGGTCACGTTCGGTGGGACGAGGACCCGGTGCTCGACGTTTTTCGCCTCCTGGACGGTCCCGAGGACTTGGCCGCCGCGGGCCTGCGCTCCTTCCTCGACTGCGGGCTTGAAGGACCATTGCTTGTCGCGACTCAACCCCGGCGCCCGCACGCCGCGGAGGATGAAATCACCCATGACTGCCTGCAACACCGGGAGTGGCCGCTGCACGCCGTCATAGATGTTCCCAAGCAATCCGGGACCCAATTCGACCGTGAGCGGTTTACCGGTGTCCGCCACCGGTTCTCCCGGCCGTATCCCGGAGGTCTCCTCGTACACCTGGACGACCGTCTTCTCTCCGAGGATCTGGATGACCTCGCCCATGAGCTGCTCCGTCCCGACGAGCACGACGTCGTACATGCGTGGCCTGAGCCCGATGGCCGTTACGACCGGCCCGGCGACGCGCTGGATCGTGCCGCTACCCTTGATTTCCGTCGTCACCTTCGCGCTCGCCGCCACCTTGCCCACCTCACTTGAACAGATCCACGCCGATCGCTCGCTTCACCTTCGTCCGCAGGTCTTCGTCCTCCGCCGCGCCGACCGCGATCACGACCGGCCGGGCGACAGTCTCGAGCCGGCGTCGCATCGAGTTGCTCAGGCCCTTCATGTCCGCGGTGTCCAGGACCAGGATGCCGACCTCGGGGTCGTCGAGGACCGCCGCGATCTTCTTCTCGATTTCCTCCCGCGAGCTCGTGATGGCCCGTCGCACGCCGACCAGCTTGAAACCTTGAACGAAGTCGTCCCGACCCACCGCGGCAATCTCCATCTCACACCACCAAGAGGTCTCGGATCACGTCGGTCGAGAGCCGGCTTTCTTTCCCGCGCGCGATGAGCCGGATGTTCTGGGCCTCGCGGTCTTTGCGGAGGATGTAGTCGAGGATCGGGAGGATGGACAAGGCGTGCAGATGCGAGTACCGCGCGGCCTCGGTCAGGTGGATCTTCTCCACTTTCCGGAGGAGGGCGCCGACGCCGGTTGCCTCGACGCGCTCGAGGTCGCCCGCGATCTCCGGATAGAAGGAGTACTCACTGAGCCGCGCCAGGAGGGCGGGCTTCTCGAGCCGAACCATCTCGCTCAGCTCCTCCTCCGTCGTCTCGTATCCGCCCGGGAGGAAGATCTCGCGATCGAACGACGCCTTGGCCGCCCAGGCCCGGAGGAGCGTTTTCAGGTTGACGATATCAATCTCCCGTTCGAGGAACTCCCGCATGAGGCGATTCGCTTCGGTCGACGGCGGGACGGATTGGAGTAGGTCGGCGTAGTAGAGTCGGGACACCCGGTCTTCCCAGGCGGCCCACTTGATTACGGCGGAAGGCCGTTCGCCAAGCCCCGCCAACGCCTGTGCGTAAATCGTCCCCTCGAGTCGCTTGAACACGTCATCGAGGGTCGGGGCCTCGACGAGTTGCCGGAGGAATTCGATGGGAAAACTGCCGGCGGGCACGAGGTCTTCTTCGACTTCTTCGGCCGACGCACCGTAAATCTTCGCACGAACGATCGTCTTGATGTTCTGCAAGTCGTAGCGATCCAGATAACGGCCGACGATCGCTCGGAGTTGGCCCTCGCAGAAATTGTAGATGTCGTTGTACGTCTTCGTCAGGTTTCGTGACGTCGCCATCTCGATGAGGTCCACGCCGGAATAGCGTGCCCCGAGGGCGAGCATCTCGGCCTTGTACTCTCGCTCTCCGAGGAACCGGGCGATCTCGGGGATCTCCATCTGCAGCATCCGCGAGTACGTCTCCTGGGGGATCAGGGCGGCCCGTCTCGCGCGGACTCGCGCCGTGACGTATGGATAGTTGCCCGTGTCGTACGGAATCCGCTCGCGGATCCAACGGTAGCGTCGAAGGAGACCTTCGTACTCCCCTTCGCTTGGAGATCCGCGGGCTATTGTTCGGGCGGCCATAGCGTCTCCGCGACCTCCTTCACCGCGTCATCCCAGACGTCCCGCAGGAGCGTCTCGTACCGCAGGTCGACCCGTCGGGTCCCGTCCCCGCTCTCGATCACGACGCCACCCGCGCACTCGATCGTCCCGGCGAACGAGTCCCCGACGATCTTCCTCACGACGGCCTCGTCCCGCGGACTGGAATACACCGTGCCGCCGGATCGCCACTCCGATTCGTTGGCCTTGAGCAGCCTCCGCAGGATCTCCGCGTTGTCCGAGAGCCGACCGAGCCGTTCGAGGGAGCCATCGTAGACCTTATCGAGGGCTTCCTTCTGGGCTGCGAGCACGATCTTCCGAGATTCGAGTTCGGCCCGAGCGAGTTCTTGCACGCGCCTGCGTTCCGCTTCGATGCGGGCGGCCTTCTCGGTCTCGGCGAAGGCCTTCGCCGCCTCGGCACGGACTTCGGAGAGCATTCGCTGTCGCTCGTTCCTCGCTTCCTCGAGGACGCGATTGGCCTCGGCTTTGCCCTGCTCGAGGATCGCCTCGACGGCGCTCTCCAACGTCATGCGGGGAACTCACTCCCGACTAGCCCAAATTGCCGAGCATCAAGAACGCGATGATCAGGCCGAAGATCACGATGGTCTCCGGAATGACGACGAGCGGGAGAACCCGGCCGAACAGCTCCGGTTTCTCCGCGATCGCGCCCACCGATGCGGCTCCGATCACCTTTTCGGCCCAGGCAGTCGCGAGTCCCGTCCCTGCGACGGTCAACGCGATCGCCATGCCGATCAGTCCCTGTGCTTCTGCTGGCGCTGGCATTGTTTTCACACCTCCGGTTTCGCTCTCTCACCAAAGGGCTGGAACGGCGTCCCGGCCCCTCGGAAGAACTTGATGAAAAACTCGACATAGTTCAGACGAATCGCTTGGATGATCGCGGTCACGGCGCCCAGGAGGAATACGATGAAGTGGAACACGAAGGCCACGAGGAATCCAATGAGAAAGCCGAGGATCAGGGAAACCACATTCCCAGAATCGAGCGCAGGGAAAATCATGGTCTCGAGCACGATGACGTTGAACGCGAACGCCATTGCCGCCTTCGCGACGCCGACCGCCGCGAGGCGCGCGTAGGAGACGATGTTCGCCAGGAGACCGAAGAATTCCATGATGTGGAGCGGACCCTCCGTCGCGAGGAGAAGCCCTACGCCACCGAGGAGCATGCCGATCGCGGCCCATGGAATCGGATTGTTCGGACCGAACCCGATCTGCGCGTAGACGTATCCGTCCCGCGGGAACCAGCCGAGGAGCTTGTTCCAGATCAGGTATCCAAACGGCGTGCGGCCCTCCGCGTCCAGGGGCCACCTCGCGGATCGGACGATCATGACGACGAAGAAACCAGTCAGGATGAGCAGCCAAGCGACCTTGCCCAGCGCGTGCTTCCGGTTGTGGCCGAGATCGTTGACGAGGCCGATGACGAACCCGATCGCCAAGTGGACGTAGGCGGCGAAGATGGAGAGGACGATGAAGTCCGTGATTTGCTCGAGCTTCTCCAGTGGTGCGTGAAGCGGTATGTTGATCCCGAGGATTGCGGACCAGTCGAGGAGCCCGACCCGAGTGCTCGCGAGCGCGGGATGGTGGAACGGGATCCCGAACGCCTCCCCGAAGAAGAAGACGCCGAAGAGGAGGGACCAGAATCCACCCCAAATGAGTGTGACCAGGAGGTTCTTCCAGAAGTCCCACTCCCGGTCTTTCCACCGGCGAAGCAGCCAAAAGCCGTAGATCATCCAGACGAGCCCGTAGCCGGCGTCGCCCACCATGAGGCCGAAGAAGATTGGGAATGTGAACACAAGGACAAAGGTCGGGTCGATCTCGTGGTAATTCGGCGTCGAGAACAGTTTCACGAGCATCTCGAACGGTCGGAGCGGCTTCGGATTCCGGAGCAAGACGGGCGGATCCGGCTCTGCGGGCGCCGGTTCGACATGGTTAGCCCCCTGATTCTGCTCGAGTTGGGCGACGAACAGCCCCGGGAAGCGTCCGAGCCCGGTTTCGAGTTTCTCGAAGGATTCCGTCGGGACCCAGCCTTCTACGATGAACGTGTGGTCCGTCACGGCGAATCGGAGCGGCGCCTCCGCTTTCTCCACCGTCACCTCGAGGTGGGCCCTCGCGGCGATGAGGAAGCCGGCGTACCGCTCTCGCAGGGTCTCCAACCGTTGCTCGACCTCCAGGAGGCGCCCCTCCCAGCGTTCTCGCTCGGCGAGCAGGTTTGAGAGGATTTCCCCCGGATCGCCGTCGCCTTCCGGGACGGGAATGCTCGTGAAGCCGTGCTGCGTCAGGAAATCCCGCATGGCCGCCGCGTGCGGTCTGGCCACGAAGACCGCGAGGAGCCCGGGTGCGGAGAATGCCTCGTAATCCGGGGTCACGGAGTCGAGGCCCTCGATTTCGCCCGCGACCTTCCCGACGAACACCTCCAGCGTGTCATAGCCGCGGTAGTCCGCCAGGGAAAGGGGGAGCTGCGCGAACGGCCGGACCTCGTCGATCTTGCGGTTCAGGTCCTGAAGGAGCGCCTGGGTCTTCTTTTTCGCGGCATCTTCCTCCGAGATGTTGAGTTCAAGGGACAGGATTTTCTGACGGAGGTCGCCCGCGACCTCCTCGGTTGGAACGGGCTTCGTCTCCACGAGCTGAAGCACCGACGCGATGGATCGGAGCTTGACGAGGATCTCGGACGCCTCCGAAGCGTTCGGAAGGGGTCGGCCGATTTCGAGACCCTCCTCGCCCTCCCGATGGTCCACGATGTGCACGAGCTTGAGACCGTACAGGCTCTCGACCGTTGCTTCGAGGTTCTCGCGCGGCCCGACAATCAAGGCCCGAGTCATCGGAACAGGCCTAGGCATTCAGCGCACCTTTGAACTTCTCGATCAGGCGGTCGATGGCCCGTTCCAAGTTCGCGTCGGCCTTGGCCTTCAGGACGTCCGCCTGCCTCCGCCCTGCGGCGAGGATTTTCTCCGTCTCGCGCGCGATCGCGGCCTCCGCCTCGTGAATGATTTCCGCGTGGCGTCGTTCGGCCTCGCGGCGCAATTGTTCTCGCAACTCGAAAGCCTCCCGTCGGGCGTCGCGGAGGATCCGCTCGCGTTCCGCCAAGACGGTCTCCTTCATCCCGCGGACTTGGCCCTCGGTAGCCTTGATTTTCTGGAGAGTTTCCTCTTTCCTCATGTGAGAACGTCGGGAGACAACTAGGCTCGTCTTTAAAGGTTTTCGTCCTACTCGAAACTGTTCCGGAACGGGTTCGTCTGATGGCCTCGCATGATTTTTATATCCTCATTTTTATCATGTCCGATAGATGCAACTCGGAGGCCTTTTCACCCATGCAAAACGGACGTGCAATCGCGCGTTTCTAGGGAGTAAAAATGGACTCGTGCACAACGTATAAATAGGGAACGCTCTTTTTCGCGATTGCCCGAAAGTCTCTAGATGGGATCGGGAGTAAGAGGATCCTGGGATGAGGAACTTCGTGCTCCTCGTGACCGCCGTTCTGATTGCGATTTTCGTGGTGCCGCCGGCGTTTTCGGTCGCCTCGGCAACGCCCGCGGGCCCGGAGATTGCCCAGAGTGCGAGGCTCTATTATACCGTCGGGGTCGACCAGACTGGGGCCACCCGCTTCCTTCCTGCGACGCTAATTATCCCGCAGGTCAACATCACGTTGAACATCACGTTCGTCAACAATTACACCGTCGGTGGCGGGATGATCCACACCTTCACCATCGACAATTCGGACCGCTCGGCGCAGGAGATCAGCACGGGGAGCGTCGACGCGGGCAGGAACGTCAGTATCGAATTTCACATCAACAGCATCACGAACATCACGTTCAACCGGACGTCCTTCACGCCTGAGTCCTCGGGCCAGGGCATCCGCTGGTATTGCATTCCGCACCGCGGGTTAGGGATGACCGGAGAGATCGTCCTGGCGGGACTCACCGCGCCGACCCCGGAAAAAGGGATTCTGATCCGCGCGTACTGGATCGGAATTATCGGCATCGCCGCGACGCTTCTCTGGACGATCATCAGCTACTACATTATCAAGTCCTCGAGCGGTCACTTCAAGGATCACCATGAGCACGTGAGGAAGGGCCTTCCGTGACGGAGTTGATTCGAAGCGATGCGCCTCGAAGAAGTTCGATGGCGGCGCTCGCGATCGGCGGACTGATCGTCGGTATCCTGTGGTTCAGCATCCTGACCGTCGTCGTGGCCCTGCAAGACCTCTCAGGCATTTCGGACACCCAGACCGACTCGTACATGGCGCTGTTCATGGGGATGGTCTTCCTCCTGCTCGCGGTGGCGATCGACATCTATCGCAGAGAGTTCATGCCGGACGAGTTGATACACAAGATACGAAGGCCGAAAATCGTCCTGACGAGACCATTCCGGTGAGGAGGCAGCGATGAGCTGGGAGAAAGAGGAAAGGGAAAAGGGCATGACCCGCCGCGAATGGGTCCGAGTCGGCATGGCCGCCGGCGCTGTCGGCGCGGTCCTCGGCCTCGGAGGCCTGTCGATCGGCCAGATCCTCCCGCCGCCGCTCAAGTTCTCCGGCGAGATCCGAGAGACGATCCAGTACACGAAGTTCCCTCCGACGGACCCGACGGCGGATTTGTGGTGGAACACGAAGGCGGGGACGCCGGTCAAGGTCTCGGATTTCGAGAAAGACTGGAAGGGGGCGACCGGCGTCTGGCGCGGCCTGTACCAGAACAACCAGTGGATCCCAGGCACCGGTTTTCCGTGCATGATTATCCGAGTCAAACGGGAGAACCAATATTTCACGTACCCGGATGCAGCGCACATGCCGGTTCCGCTCCCGGAAGGATTCAACCTGTTCTTCGACGACCCGGCCTTAGACGCTGCGAACGGCGGGACACGGATTGTCGTGCTCTTCGACCGCTGCGTCCACCTGTGCTGTTTTCCGGGCTGGCACGTCGTGAATAACCCTCCACCTTACCGTGACTATGCCCCGTACACCGGGGGCGCCATCGTCCCGACGTACAACGTCTTCGGCGTCGATCCCGTGTACTGTATCTGCCATGGTTCCCAGTACGAGCCGATGGTACTGGTCGTGAACACGAACGATAAGAGCGGCGCGCGGTACGTCGGCGCGTGGAGGGTCCACGGCCCCGCGCCGCGCGCGCTGCCGGTGATTCCCGTCAAGGCCCAAGGGCTGAACCTGGTCGGTGGCATGGCGGACCCGGCGTGGTACATATACTGTTGAGGTGAGACAACGTCGACGACGGGGGACATCCGGCAAGACACGGAGCGGTCGATCTTCGGCTGGATCAAGTCTCGCTTCCCGACCGTGCCGTACGCGGACCTGACGAGGGTCGTCCTGGAGACGGACCAGCGGCAGCTGCCGCGGAGCCACGCGGAGAAGTACGAGCTCAAGACGATCTGGTACTGGTATCCGCTCTACTGCCTCGGTGGCATCTCCTTCGTCGCGTTCGTCATCCTGACGATCACGGGCATCCTGCTCGGGTTCTTCTACGTCCCGGACGGTCGCTTGGAACTCGGTCCGTCCGGCGACCTGACCAACCCGGCGTGGAGCTCGATGCTCGTGATCATGAATGAAATTCCGTTCGGGTTCATCGTCCGCGGGATGCATCACTGGGCGGCCCACATCATGATCGCCGCGGTTTTCCTGCACATGTGTCGCGTGTACTTCACGGGCGCGTACAAGAAGCCCCGCGAGCTGAACTGGCTCCTCGGGGTCGTCCTCATGCTGATCACGATCATGTTCGGCTACTCCGGATACCTGCTCCCGGCGAACAACCTGAGCGAGGGCGCCGCGAACATCGGGATCAACATGACGCGGGCCTCACCGGTCATCGGAGATCAGCTCGCGACCTTGCTGTTCGGCGACATCAGCACCCTGACCGGGGTCTACATCCTCCGGTGGTACTGGATCCACGTGTTCATCTTGCCGCTTCTAGGCACCGGCCTCATGGTCTTGCACATGGGGCTCGTCTGGCTGCAAGGGGTCGCGGAGCCGCACTGAGGTCGACCATGGAGATCGAGCACGTCAAAGGGAAAATCATGGAAGGCATGCCGGGGTTCCCCCGGCAATACGGGCCTGTGAGGTCTGACCATCAGCCCGGGATCCCCTTCTTCCCGCAAGAGACGGCCCGGGACTTCGTCCTGATCTTCCTGCTGGTCGCCATCCTCTTCTTTCTCTCCGCCGTGGTCACGCCGTTCCTGGGTCCCGCTCGGAGCCCGCAGATTTCGGAACTGATCGTCCCGGACTGGTATCTCCTGTTCTCCTGGGGCCTGCTGAAGGTTGCGGACATCTTCCCGCAGTTCATCATCGGGGACGGCACGCCTCTCAAGACGAATTTCAACGCGGCGTTCTGGGGCGACATCCTAAGCGGGATCCCCGTCATCTTCCTGTTGATCCTGCCGTTCATCGACCGCGGTCGGGAGGCGCGGCCCGCGAAGGCGCCCGTGCGATCCGCATTTGGAATCGCCTTCTTGCTCGCGTGGACCTTCACAGCGTCCTTGTATTCGATTCGCGAGGTCGTCGCGCAACGGTGGCAGACGCCGAACGGGTCCCCGTTGATCAACGACACCGCGATGAAGTGGTTCTTCATCATCCCCCCGGTCCTCGTGGGCCTGACGTCGTACCTCGGCCTGCGTCGGCTCGGATACCAACCGATGCGGAGATGGCTCGTCCCGTATGTCGCAGGCCTTACGGCGATCGTGGAAGTACAGGCCGCGGCGATCTTCTTGATCCCCGGCTGGCTCGGACCCGAGGTCCACCCGTACGTCATCGAACTCGGGGTCTTCCTCCTCGTCTTGCTCGCTCCGATGTTGATCTCGAGTGTGGCCGTTTTCGCGCTCCCGGAGTCCCGCGCCCGGAAGTGGGTGGTGCGCTCGGGGCTCGTCGCTTTCCTTGGTTTCGCGGCCCTCGTCGCCTACTTCACGTACTCGGGCCCGCAGAGCCGCCTCGCGTTCGGCTGGGTCCTGTCCGTCCTCGAGCCGAACATGAACACGCTCCTGCTTATGCCGATTTTCGCTGTGCTCACCGCGTACCTAGGCGTCCGCCGGCCGTATAGCACGTACGAGTACCTGCTCAACGAGTGCTACCAGTGCGGCAAATGCCACACCGTGTGCCCAGTGACCAAGGTCGAGGACGACGCGCTCGGCGGCCTGAACCTCGTCTATAACACGTTCAAGAAGCAACACGACGGCGTGCCCTTGTGGACCTGTCTCGCGTGCGACGCATGCAGCGCCGTCTGCCCGCTCGACATCCAATACAGCGACTACATCCTCGAGGAGCGATCGAAGGTCCACGCGCGGATGGCGGCGGACGGAGGGAGCCGCGAATGATGGAGACCGAGTACGGCCCGGGCCGCACAATCCCGCACCCCGTCATGTTCCGCGTCCTCGACAGCGAGGCGGACGATCTGACGATCCCCGAGATCAAGGTCGAACACAAGTCCGAGTTCGCATACTATCCGGGCTGCGTCGACTACTACGACGTCGAGATGCAGTTCTCGCACATGAACTACGGCGACACGAATCACGGGATCATCTTCGACTCGTCGGTGAAGCTGTTGCGCGCGGTCGGCATCCAGCCGATGATCTTGGACCGCTCGTTCATGAAGTGCTGCGGGCACGACCAGCTGTGGCAAGGCAAGGTCGACGTCTTCGAAAGGATGCGGGAGTACAACACGAAGATCATCAAGATGCTCGGCGTGAAGACGTTCATCACGTCGTGCGCCGAGGGATACCGGACGTTCAAGCTCGACTACAAGCTGGAAGGCGTCCGGGTGGTCCACATCACCCAGTTCCTGTACGAACGCGGCCTGCGCATCCCGCCGCAACCGGACACCGCGAAGAAGATCCGAGTCGCTTTCCAAGACCCGTGCCGCTCCGGGCGTCAGATGCCGATCGATCCGGTGTACGAGGAACCGCGGGAGCTCGTGAAGCGCGTCGACAATGCGGAGCTCGTCGAGCTCAAGACGTTTCGCGCGGACGCGCAGTGTTGCGGCGTCGCCCAGATGATGTATTGCAACGACAAGACGAAAGGCTTGACCGCGAAGCGGATGGACGAGGCGACGGACGTCGAGGCGGACTATCTCTTGGTCGCGTGCCCGAAGTGCCTCACCCACTTCGGCTGCCTCCACCACGAGAACAAGTGGAAGCCCGGCGAGGAGCGGTACGGATTCAAGGTGATGGACATCACCCAGTTCCTCGCCGAACGGCTCCCCGGTGAGTCGCCGACCGGAGGCAACATCGACCAGAAACGGAAGGAGCCACCCCTCCCCGGCCGGAGAGGGTGACGGATGGCGACCTCGCCTGCGACGGCCGCGAAGCCCGCGCTCGCTCCGACCGTGCAACCGCCGACGGATCCTCTGACGGCGTACTACCGCACCGTCCGGCAGATGAACCTGCAGCTCGCGAAGGACCGGTACAAACAAGGATTCAAGGTCCGGACGCAGGAGTACATCCGCGGCCGCGGCACGCTCGCGGTCGTCGATGAGGAAATCTGCATGGGTTGCACGCACTGCTTCGACAACTGCGCGTTCGAATCGATCGGCATGGTGGACCGGAAGTTTGCCCTCCCGGAATATTCGTACACGTCGAGGAAGGCCATCATCATCGAGGAGAACTGCGTCGGCTGCGAGAAGTGCGCGATTGTCTGCCCGGTGGACGCGATCACGATGGTCACGAAGCACGGGTTCGAGGTGAAAGATGGGCGCGTGGTGTCGACGACGCCCCCCGCGCCGCCGGCCCCGAGGCCCCTTGCCGTGGCTCCAGCGGCCGCCAAGCCCACCGCGCCCGCGCCCGCCTCGGCTCCGAAACCGGTCGCGCCTATTCAGGAGACGAAGGCCGCTGCCCCGCCGCCCGTGGCCGAGGCACCCGCCCCGAAGCCTCCCCCTCCGAAGCCAGAACCGAAAATCGAAGAGGAATCGGAGGAGCCACCCGAGGAACCCTCCGACCAAGAAGAAGCGCACGAAGGCGATGAGGCATGACGGACAGCGCCTCGCCTCCGGTGACCCTGAAGGCGCGCAAGGCGCCTCGGTTGACGTACAAGCAGGAGATCCAGACGATCAAGAACCTCCCGCGGGTCCAGCGGTTGATTGTGATCATGAAGATCGCGGGCGTCTTCCTCGTCGCGATCGGACTCGAGGGAATCGTGACCGGGCAGTATCTGTTCACCCTCGTGTTCGTCCCGCTCGGCGTGTTCGTCTCGATGCTCCCGATCCGAATCAAGACGGGGGTCTGCATCGCGTGCCGTTCGCCCCTGGAACAGAGCCAAGCGATCTGCCCGAAGTGCGGCGCGCCGCAGATGTGACGTCTCAGGGCGAGATGAGCGGCTGGACGACGTGCGCCGTGTCGATCGTCAGTTTCAGAGAGCGGAGGAACGCCATCCGTCGCATGAAGTGGGCCTCGTCTTCCCAGAGATGAGCGAGTCGGGACGTGAAAGCGGCTCCGGGTGTCTTGGCCGCGATCGCGCGCACCCCCTTCGAGAGGTCGTACACCTTCGACCGGTCCTTCGGGGCGGCGAAGAACGGGAACGTCGACACGGTCCCAGTGGCTCGAAGGCTCGCGTAGATGCCGGCCTTCGCGGCGCTCTGATCCCCGAACGCCCGAGTCTTCGCGACGAAGTCCCCGACGGACTTGGCGGGTAACCGGACCTCGCCGACGAAAAGGGATCGGGTGACGGTGTCGGCCGTCTTCCGGTACGCTGCGCCGGGCACATCGAACGGATTCGGGACCTCTGCGTTCTTCGATGTGAAGCCGGCCATCGCGACGTCGATCGCCTTTTCTTTCGCGGCCATTCCGCCTGCTGTCCCGCCCACGGACACTTGCACCGTGAACGGGTCCGCAACGGATGCAGGCCGGAGGATTTTCGAGGCGACGGCGTCGGTCACGTGCACCCAGACCGGGTTCTGGCTCGTCCGGCTCAGCTTGTCCAGCGCGACCGCCAGTTTCGACCCGTCGTCGTATGCGTACGTCACGGTCTTGCGCGCCGCCGGCTTCGCCTCCAGGCGCAAGGCAACAGCGATCGGGATGAAGAACTCCGCCGCGAGCGGGACCGTCGCGTGCAGGAGGTCGTACGCGGTGCCGTTGTTCGCCACCTCTTCGAACCCGAGGCGCGCTCGGTGTCCGAATGGGGAGATGGTCCGAAGGGCATTCACGTGGGAAGCGAACTCGCCCCGATACGAAGCGAACGGCGCGTCACCGTACAACCCGTCGCCGATCGCGAAATCGAGGGGAACGGTGGGCACGAAGGGCACCACGTGGCCTTTCGCGAGGCCGTCATCGTAGAGCTGTTTCCACGTCGCCCCCACCTGCGCGATGGCCCGGTGGGCGTCGCCGAACTCGATCCCGGCGTAGCCGGTGAAGTCGAGCTGCACGCCGCGCTGTTCCGGCACGATCCAGTCGTAGGTCAGGAGGGTCCGCGGCCGAAGCACGGTCCCGAACTCGCGGGTACGCCCGACCCCGAGCTGTGTCCGGAAGTAGTGGTAGTCCTCCGCGGAGAGTCCGAGGCTGACCGTGCTCTCCTGGCCGTTCAAGACCCGGACGAGTTTGCGGACCTCGCCGTCGTCCTTCACCTTGACGGTCACGGGCGGCACGCGGTTCAGGTCGGCAATCAGATCTTTGGGGAGGACTCGGTCGTCCCGCACAAAGAGCGCGCGGATGAGCGTCTCCCGAATCACTTCCGACAGCGCGGGGATCTGGACGGCCTTCTCGATGTAGTGCCAGTCTCGGAGGAGGCCCACGTCACTCCTCCTTGGCGTGTTCGTACGCGCGGACGAAGCGATCCCGGGTCGGCTTCGCCCGCCGCAGGACCGCGGCGATCTCCAGGCCCACCGCCATCCCGGGCGGCGGGATCGCACGGAGGCCGGGCCACGGGTATTTCGTCCAGACCTCGAGCGTCTTGCCTCCGTTGATTTTCTTCCGGGGGTCGAACACGACCTTGACCGCCGAGATGAACGACGTCGCGCGACCGTGCATCTTCCGGAGGTTGAACACGAGGAGCAGGCCGAGCCCCATCGAGTGCCCGTCCATCTTGAATGCCGCGTCCCCCATGCGTTTCACGAACCCGAGCGCGGTGCCGCCAGACGGACGCGTGTCGTCCATCAGCACATACGGCACGAGCGCGGCGGTCGTGCTGTCGACGAGGAACGCCTGGACCGCGCCGTTCAGTTTGAGCTTGTCCCGGATCTCCACCGCCCGATCGACGGCCTCGGGCAATCGACTCACGGGAATGAGATTGTACGAGGTCACGAGTCCGCGACTCAGACGGCGCGCGCTGTAGTTGTTGTACCGATCCCTCCAGAGTTGATCGGCGACCGCCGGGACGAGTTTCGCACCGTTCTCTTTCGCCGCGAGCCCGTCGACGATCCGCTCTTGGTCGGCGACGTCGTCTTTCGATCCTTGCACGGCGACGAGGGCGATGTCCGCGGGATCCGGGCTGTTGGGACGCAGGGCCCTCTCGAAAACGAAGTGGTCCCGACTCGCGAGCGCCGCATGGTATGGGACGAGAGCACTGTCGACGATCTCCTTCAGGAATCGCGCCGATGCCGCGAGCGAGGGGAACGCGTACGCGATCGCCTTCGACGCCTCCGGTTTCGGGACGACCCGGAGGGTCGCTTCCGTGATGATGCCCAGCGTTCCTTCCGCGCCGAAGAAGAGGGGAGTGAGGTTCGCGAGATGGCCGTCCACGTCCGCCTCCGAGGCCGTTTTGAGCAGGCTCCCGTCCGGCAGGACCACTAGGAGCCTGACAATCGCGTCACGCAGGCTACCGCCGCGGGGAGCGCCGAAGCCGGTGCTTCCGGAGTTGATCGCGCCGCCCACCGTGCTCCCGATCGCGTTCACGGGGACGATCGGAAGGGCGAAGCCTTTCGATTCGACGAAATCCTCGAGGTCTTTCCACGTCGCGCCCGCTTCGACGGTGACCGTCCGGCCGTCCGTGTCGAACGCCACGATGTGGTTCATCTTCCGCATGTCGACCATGACGCCACCGCGGTTCGGCACGGAGCCGCCGTACCATCCGGTCCCACCGCCTCGCGGGGTGATCTGGAGCAAGCTCTCGTCGCTCAGTTTGACGAGGGCCGCGACCTCCTCGGTCGTCTGCGGCAGGGCGACGAAATCGGGGTAGAGCTTCCATTGGAGCAGGGCGACCTTCGGCAGGGATGCGAAGTCGTGGCTGTAGACCATCCGCTCGAATTCGGAGCGCGCAACGCGCTCGGGCCCGAGGGTATTCACGAGTCGGCGATACGCATAATCGAGGCTCGCCATGGGCCCTGCTCCGGGGACGGGCGCGGGTAGACTCTCACTCGGGATAAAGGTAACGTGCGACCCGGTGATACCGGGAGAAAACCGTCATACGTTGAGCGCCTTGATGATCTGTTCCTTCAGGCGGGTGACGTCCGAGCCGGAACTGTACACGCCCATCGCCTGCGCCGCGGAAACGACCTGTTCGTCCTGGGCTTTGTCGACCGCGCGCGCGATGTCGAGCTTCAACTGCATCTCGCTCCGGCCGCCTGCCGACACGCCCAGCGCGCCCGCGGCTTTCTCGACGCGCATCCGCATGTCGCGCGCGTCCATCGTCGACAGTTCCGTGCTGATTTCTCGCTCGATTTCCATTCGGCCCCGTCGGAATTCACCGAGGGCGCGACCGACACCGCGCGCGAGCTCCGGCAACTTCGACGGTCCGAAAAGCAGCAGCACCGCGATGATGATCAGGATGACAACCCACTCGATGCCTTCGATCTGGGCCGCGATGTCAATCGGCGAAAACGCGGACATTCTTTCGGCCTCCCTTTGAGCTAAGGACGACCGGGTTATCAGGCTTTCGCACGTGCTCGCGTGTGCTCGACGCGAACGGCGGCCCCATACCCGACGACGTACAGGGCGAGCATCGGAAGCGCGACGAGGAACATTGTGATTCCGCTGCCGTCTGGCGTGATAATCGCGCCGAAGAGGAAGATCGCGATCGCCGCGAAGCGCCAATATTTCTTCCAGAAGACCGACGGCACGATCCCAAGGGCCGATAGGCCATACATGAGCACGGGAAGCTGGAACGCAAGGCCGAACGCAAGCGTGAAGAGCAGGACGAAGTCGATAAAGTCGTCACCATAGAGGACCAGGAAGTTCGCGCCGAGGACGGTCTGCACCGAATAGAGGAGGTTGAACGTGAAAGGCAAGACGACGATGAAGCACAGCGCGACGCCGGAGAGGAACAGTGCAACCACCGGGACGGTGATTCGAAGGATGAGTCGTTTTTCGGACGGCTTCAGGGCAGGTCCGATGAATTGCCCCAGCTCGTACACGATGACCGGCGAGCCGACGACGGCCGCGAGGAAGAAGGCGACCTTGAACATGACCACGTACGCGTCCCAAGGCGGTGCGAAACTGAAGTTCAGTGGGATCCCTCCGACCCTCTCCGGCACAAGATAATTCTTCATGGCGACGACGAATTGCGTCGCGACGTTCGGGTTGGTCGGCCCGAGGGCGGGGATTAGCATCGGAATCTGCGTTCCAGAGACTGTCACGGAGCCGATTCCGGTCGTTAGGAACAGAGCGAACAACACCACGACCACGATGACGATCACTTTGAGGCGCTGCCGGAGTTCTTCGATGTGCTCGAAGAATGTCATCCGCCGTTCACTCGGGCGGTCCTCCTCCGAAGCGACCTTCGCCACGGCCGTCATCGCTGCCAAGAGGGCTCGGCTTATGTACTTTCCACAAATGCGAACGACCGAGGGCCCATCAGAAGGAGTAGCGGTCCTCGGTCAACGGATCCGCGGTGTTGCTGTAGCCGCGGACCTCCCAGTACCCGAGCTCTTCCTCGTCCGTGAACGTGACGGCGCGCACCCACTTCGCACTCTTGTAGGCGTAGCGCTTCGGCACGAGGAGCCGAACGGGTCCCCCGTGTTCGATCGGGAGCGGCTTCCCGTCCCACTGGTACGTGAGCAGGACGTCGGAATCATAGAGGACGTTGAGCGGATGGGACGTCGTATAGCCGTCCCCGCAGCGGAAGGTCGCGAAGCGGGCGGTCGAGCGGATCTGCGCGCGCTCCGCCACTTCGCGCATCGTGACCCCGACCCACTCATTGTCGAACGTGGTCCAGCCGGTGACGCAATGGAACGGCGAAACCACTTTTGCGGACGGAAGTCGCAGGAACTCGTCGTAGGTGAAGCGGATCGGTTTGTCGACCGAGCCGTCCAGGCGGAGGTCCCACTCCTTCGGGTCGAAACGGGGGACGATGCCCAGGTCGAGCCTCGGCCATTTCCGAACCTCCCGCTGCCCGGGCGGGAGACGCATCTCCGCCTCCATCCGACCGAGACCATTGAAATCCCTCGATATAAATCGTTGTGCCGATGTTCAGAGAGGATTTTCGGCATGCGACTTCCCACATCATCGAGACGCGACGAGAGCCCGCGTTATCGGGAGAAAACGCACCGCTCGAATGCCCCGACAAAGGTTTAATAGCCCGACCAATTTTCCACGCGACGGACATGGTGCTCGAGAGCTACGTGCCCATTGTGATTTTTGCCGTCGTTGCCCTGTTGTTCCCGCTCGGCACCTTCTTCGCGACGCGCTTGTTCCGGCCGGACCACCCGACGCCGTTGAAGGACCTCACCTACGAGTGCGGGGAGGTTCCGGAGGGCGTGGCGCAGATCCAGTTTCACTTCCAATATTACATGTTCGCCCTCATCTTCGTCATCTTCGACGTCGCCGCGATTTTCCTCCTCCTCTGGGCCTTCGCGTGGGGCGGCCTGTTGAATTCGGCGTCGCCCGTGGCCAAGTTCTCGATCTTCCTGTTCCTCGGGATTATGTTCGTCGCCACGCAATACGCGCTCAAGAAGGAGGAGGTCATCCAGATATGAGCGCGGCCGCTACCACCTCGCCGTCGATCACGGGTCGATCGGTGCCCGGGGCCGAGAAGGAGGTCCTCGCACAGCTCCAGGTCGCCTTCGGTTCGAAGCTCAAGGACGCGAAGATCGTGCGGGCGCGGCTCGTGGAGCTCGTGATCGACCGGGCCGATTTGGTCCCGCTGTGCACCTACCTGAAGGACACGCTCGGCTTCGAGCATCTCTCGTGCGTCACCGCGGTCGATTGGAAGGACCATTTCGAGAGCATCTACCACATCGAGAACTACTACAACGGCTGCATGGTCCAGGTGAACGCCCAGATCCCGTACGACGATCCGAAGATCGCCACCCTCACCGGCCTGTGGCACGCGGCGGATTTCCTCGAACGAGAGATGTGGGACCTGATGGGCGTCGAGTACACGGGCCATCCGAACCTCACGCGGATCCTGCTGCCAGAGGACTTCAAGTTCCATCCCCTCCGGAAGGAGTTCGCCCAGGAGGTCGACCGCCAGTACATCACCCGGCGCAAGCTCCGAGGGGGGAAGTGAGTGCCGGAGTTCTGGATCAACATGGGGCCGCAACACCCCATGACCCACGGCCTCTGGAACATGAAGGTCAAGGTCGACGGGGAGACGGTCACGGACGCCAAGCCGGAGATCGGCTATCTCCACCGCGGCTACGAGAAGATCATGGAGGTCCGCGAGTTCCAGAAGAACGTCGTGCTGACGGACCGGCTGTGCTACGTCTCGTCGATCACCTGGTCCCACGCGTACTGCCTCGCGGTCGAGAAGATGATGGGGATCGAGACCCCGGAGCGCGGCCAGTGGATCCGCGTCGTGGCCCTCGAACTCCAGCGGATCGCGTCCCACCTGATGTGGCTCGCTGCGTACGGCCCGGACCTCGGCTTGCTCACGGGCCTCCTCTGGGCGCTCCGGGAGCGGGAGCTGTTCCTCGATCTGATCCAGCTAATGTCGGGTGCCCGGATGAACCAGAACTACCCCCGGGTAGGCGGAGTCCGAAATGACCTCCCGGACAATTTCGAAGCGATGTGCCGGCGGAGCATCGAGCACTTCCTGGAGAAGGTGGACAACGAATACCAGCGGGTGTTCCAGGAGTCGAAGGTCTTCCACATGCGGACGGAAGGCGTTGGGAAGATTTCCGCCGCGGAGGCGATCAATTGGGGCGTCACGGGGCCGAACCTGCGCGCGTGCGGGGTGAACGTCGACCTCCGCCGACTCGACCCATACGAGGTGTACGAGGAGATCGACTTCGAGCCGCAGGTGTGGCACGATGGCGGGGCGGGGGATTCGTACGCCCGCTTCGTCTGCCGGTTCAACGAGCTGCGGGAGTCGTGCCAGATCATCCTCCAGGCCTTGGAGAAGATGCCGAAGACCGGACCGTATCGGGTGAAGGCCCCGCGGCGCGCGGAGGGCGAGGGATACGCGAAGACGGAGGACTCGCGCGGTGAGGCGTTGTTCTACGTGATCGGCGACGGCGACGACCGGCCTTACCGCGTGAAGATCCGGAGCCCGGTCTTCTGCACGATGGCCGCGACGCCCATCATGCTCCGCGGCAACAAACTCGCCGACTCCGTCGCGATTCTCGGGTCCGTCGACGTCTGCGTCGGGGAGATGGACAAGTGAGTGCGCCCCTCATCCCGAATCTGTTCGGCGTGTGCGAGGTCCTCGTCCTCGCGATCGTCTGGATCGTCGACCAGATCCTGTACGCGCTAGCGGGCCTGATTCCGCCTTTGACGGGTCTGGCGCAGTGGTTCGACCCGGTCGCCCGCCAGCGACTCGGGATGGGACCGCTCGGGTCGGAGTTGCTCATCGTCCTCGTCACATGGCTCATCGCCGTCACGATCATCGTGATCTGGGCGACGCTGATCAATCTCCTCACGATGATGTGGGTCGAGCGGAAGTTCTACAGCCGCCTCCAGGACCGATACGGCATCATGATCTCGATCTGGTCCCTCCCGTTCTGGCCCTTTAACCGCGCCGGTCGGCCCACGCACCGCGGCACCGGATATCTGCAGAACATCGCCGACGGCGTCAAGCTCCTGCAGAAGGAGAACCTCACCCCACGGAACGCGGACTCCGCGATGTTCCACATCTCGCCCGTCCTCATCGCCTCCTCGACACTGATGATCTTCGCTGCATTGCCGTGGAGCAGCGGATTCTACGTCGCGAACCTGGACCTCGGAATCCTCTTCATCTTCGCCGCGTTCTCGCTCGCGCCCCTCGGCATCCTGATCGCCGGCTGGTCTGCGAACAACAAGTACACCCTCGTCGGCGGCCTGCGCGCCGCCGCGATGCTCATGGCCTACGAGATCCCGATGATCCTATCGGTCATCGCCCTCGTGTTCTTCACGGGATCCCTCAACCCGCTGACGATCGTCCGGCAGCAAGATCGGCCGCTGGTCTCGTTCGGAGCCCTCTCCATCCCGGCTTGGTACGTCTTCTCGCCGCAGATCCTCGGGTTCATCGTGTTCAGCGTCTCGATGATGGCCGAGATGGAGCGCATCCCGTTCGACATCCCCGAGGCGGAGGCGGAACTCGTCGAAGGATGGACGACCGAGTATTCGGGGATGCGGTTCGGCCTCGTCTTCGGGTTCAAGTGGCTTCGGATGATCGCGGGCGCCGCGCTGATCGCGATCCTCTACCTTGGCGGCTGGAGTGGCCCGGTGTTCACGACCTTGTCCGTGGGCGGCATCCCGGTTCCCATCGTCCCGGAGGAAGTCTGGTTCCTCCTCAAGATCTATCTCATCTCCATCGTGTTCATCTGGATCTCCTGGTCCGTGCCCCGCGTGCGGATCGACCAGATCTTGAACATCGGTTGGAAGAAGTTGATCCCGTATTCCCTCGGGGCCATCATCATCGCGGCCGCTGCGATTGCGTCGGGTCTCTGGTCCGTGGGGTGAGCGGCGTGTTGGGCCGTGCACGGGTCAGCCGGGGGGAGGCACGTGGTGGACGTTGACTGGGAGCTCATCGCGTTCCTCGTGTTGAGCGCGCTCGAGGTCATCGGGTCCATCTTGGTCGTCACCAACAAGCGCATGGTCCGTGCGGCGTTCTGGCTCGCGATGACCCTCGTGACGATCGGGGCGATCTATCTGCTCTTCCTGAGCGAGTTCGTGTTCCTGATCCAGGTCATTGTCTACGCGGGCGCGGTGCCCGTGCTCTTCGTGTTCGGCATCATGCTGACCCGGAGGACGATCATGGACGAGGCCGGGCCGGAGGGCGGACCGTGAACACCCGGGAATTCCTCGTCGTCCTCGCGGCGACGGCCTTGTTCCTCGTGATGGCCGTTTCGTTCCTGGGTAACGTGAACTGGCCGAGCTCGCCGACGTCGATCCCGGTGGTCGATCGAAACGCCACCTCGCAGAACGGAATCGCGAATCAGATGTTCGAAGGCTTTGCGATCACGATCATCTTGATCGCCATCCTGCTGGGCGCCGCGATGATCGGCGGCGTCTACCTCGCCAAGATGGACGAGCCCGGGAAGGTAGGCCCGTGATCCCCCTCCAGTACGAACTGATCCTGTCCGCGATGCTCCTCTGCATCGGCCTGTACGGCGTCCTCGCGCGCCGCAACGGGATCATCGTCCTCATGTCGATCGAGATCATCCTGAACGCCTCGATCCTGAACTTCGTCGCGTTCAGTTCGTACAGCGGCGATGCGAGCGGCCAGGTGTTCGCCCTCCTCGGGATCGCGGTCGCCGCCGCCGAGGCCGCGGTCGGGCTCGCGGTCTTCCTCTCGATCTACCAGACCCACGGTACGATCGAGTTGGACAAGATTCGCTTCCTGAAGTGGTGAGCCGTGATCGCATTCGAGTGGGTCGTCTGGCTCATCCTGTTGTTCCCCCTCGCGGCCTTCGTCATCGTCGGCCTGGTGGGCCGCCGTCTGCCGGAGGGAGGCGGTCACGTCGTCGTCGGCGCGATGGCGGGCTCGTTCGTCCTCTCGCTGTACGTGTTCATCCAGGTCCTGCAGCAAGGCGCCCTCGGCGGCACCTTCACGCCGCAGACGATCGAAGGATACGTCTGGATCCCGAGCCTGCTCCCGGAGAACTCGATCAAGATTTCGCTGTTGATCGACAACCTGAGCGCGTTGATGCTCGTCCTCGTCTCGTTCCTCTGCCTCCTGATTTTCATCTATTCGCTCGGCTACATGCACGAGGAGGACGGCAAGCCCCGCTACTATGCGGAAGTCAGCCTCTTCGCCACGGGAATGCTCGGCACGGTGAGCGCGGACAACTTCCTCCAGCTGCTGATCTTCTGGGAGATCATGGGCCTGTGCTCGTACCTGCTGATCGGTTTCTGGTACTCGAAGCCCGAGGCCGCCGCGGCCGCGAAGAAGGCGTTCCTCGTGACCCGCGTCGGCGACGTCCTGTTCCTCGTCGGGGTCCTCGTGATCTGGAATGTGTTCGGCACCCTCTCGTTCGGGGAGATCCAGGGCAAGATGGCGAGCCTTTATCCGAGTCCCCTCACGCCGCAGCTCTTGACCCTCATCCCGCTCCTCCTGTTCGGCGGGGCCGTCGGCAAGAGCGCGCAGTTCCCGCTGCACGCGTGGCTCCCCGACGCGATGGAAGGCCCGACGACGGTCAGCGCCCTGATCCACGCGGCGACGATGGTCAAGGCCGGCGTCTACCTGACCGCGCGCGCGTTCATCTTCCTCGTTCCTCTGTCGTCGGCCGTCCAGCCTCCCTTTACCGCCATCCTCGTCATCGCCGGGATCGGCGGTTTCACGACCTTGTTCGCCGCGACGATGGCCGTCGTGAACTTCGACATCAAGCGGGTGCTCGCGTTCTCGACGATCTCTCAGCTAGCCTACATGTTCCTCGGGCTCGGCGCGGGCGCCTACATCATGGCGACGGAGGTCTCCCGCGGGGAGGCTGTGAACTCCGCCGGGTACAGCGCGGCGTTGTACCATCTGTTCAACCATGCGTTCTTCAAGGCCCTCCTGTTCCTGGGCGCGGGAAGCGTGATCCACGCGGTCGCGACGAACGACATGCGGGAGATGGGCGGACTCGCGAAACCCATGCCCATCACCTCGAAGGTCATGCTCTTCGGCGCGCTCGCCCTCGCCGGGATCGTGCCCTTCAGCGGATTCTTCTCGAAGGGCGAGATCCTGTCGGTCACCTTCGACGCCGGCTCGGAGCATCCGGGGTTCTATTTGCTGTACGCGCTCGGCGTCGGCACCGCGTTCCTGACCGCATTCTACGCCTTCCGTCTGTGGTTCATGACGTTCCACGGGGAGTACCGCGGCCACGTCCATCCGCACGAGTCGCCGTCGGTCATGACGGTGCCCCTGATGATCCTCGCGGGCTTCACCCTCATCTCCGGCCTCCTGGCGTATCCGATGCAGGGCTTCGGGAACCTCGTCTTCTTCGGTCGGCCCGAGGCCGGGTTCCCGCTCGTGGGCATCCCGCTGCAGGACTACGTGCTCGAGGGGGTCTCGATGGGCGTCGCGGTCTTGGGCCTCGCCCTTGCCTGGGCCGTGTACGCGACGAAGCGCGTCCCGGCGGAACGCTTCACCGCATCCCGGGGCGGCGCTTTCATCCATCGCATGCTGACGAAACGGTACTGGATCGATGACGCGTACGACGCGTTCGGACGGACCGTCGTGTACGGCGTGGCCCGGGCCCTTGACTGGTTCGACCGAAAGGTCATCGACGGCATCGTGAACGGGGTCGGCCGCGCCGGGGTCGTCGTCGCCACCGGGACCGACCGGTTCGATCGCCAGGTCATCGACGGAGCCGTGAACGCGGTCAGCCTCGAGACCGTGCGAACGAGTTTGCGGCTGCGCCAGCGGCAGACCGGCCAGGTGCAGAGCTACGCCTGGGTCGTCGTCCTCGGGATCGTCGTGGTCATCGCACTCATGTTTGGTTTGAGCTTCCTCCAACGCTGGTGGGCAGGGCTAGGTCGATGAAATGACGTATGTCCTCACTCTCCTCATTCTCGTCCCGCTCATCGGCGCAGTCATCGCCTGGGTCGCCGGGACGTCACACCGCTTGACGAAGCTGATCGCGCTCGCCTTCAGTCTGGTGGAGACGGCGCTCGCGACGTCCCTTCTCCTCGGCTTCATCAACGCGGGCTGGGGTGTGTTCTTTGGAGCTCCTACCGCGACCCCGCCGCCAACGGCAGGCGCCTATGTCCCGCTGTACTATATGGAGCGGTATTCGGGGTGGTCCCAGTTTGGTTTCAATTACATCGTTGGTGTCGACGGTCTGAGCATCCCGCTCATCTGGCTCACCACTCTGTTGACGACACTCGCGATCGTTTTCCATTGGGACCAGGAGGACCGGCCGCAGGCATTCTTCGGCCTCTTCCTGTTCCTCGAGATGACACTCGTCGGCGTCTTCATGGCCCTCGACCTCCTGCTCTTCGCGGTTTTCTGGGAACTCGTCATCATCCCGATGTTCTTCCTGATAGGCATCTGGGGTGGACCGAACCGCCGATACGCGGCGCTGAAATTCCTCATTTTCACACAAGTTGGGTTCGTGATCATGCTCCTTTCGATCTTCGCCCTCTACTTCAACAGCGCCGGCGTGAACGCCGCCGTATATGGAACGAACGCAAACACCCTCGACATGACCGCGTTCCTCCACGCCGCCCTGAGGCATCAGACCGGCGCGCTCGCGACCTATCTCACCGTCGGCTTGCAGATTCCGATGTTCGCAGCCTTCCTGGTTGGCTTCCTCGTGAAGCTCCCCTCGTTCCCATTCCACACGTGGCTCCCGGACGCTCACGTCGAGGCGCCGACCGGAGGCTCCGTTCTCCTGGCCGGCGTCCTCCTGAAGATGGGCGGGTACGGGATCTTCCGGATCAACTTCGGGATCCTCCCCGACGCCGCAAGAAACCTGTGGTGGGTTCTCGCGATCCTTGGGACAGTCTCGATGGTGTACGCGGCGTTCGTCTGCCTCGCCCAAGTGGACCTGAAGCGACTGATCGCATACAGCTCGATCGGGCATATGGGGTTCGTCCTCCTGGGCGCCTCGAGCCTCACGGTGATTGGCGTCCAAGGCGGGATCTTCCAGATGTTCAACCACGGGATTATCACGGCGATCCTGTTCATGCTCGCCGGCTCCGTGAAGCATGCCACCGGGACCCGGGACATTCCCGAGCTCCAGGGCCTCTCGAAAGTCATGCCGCAGTTCTCCCTCATCCTCGCGATCGGCTTCTTCGCTTCGCTCGGCCTCCCGGGCCTCAATTCGTTCTGGTCCGAGTTCATGGTCTTCGTCGGGGCGTACGGATCGCCGAACCTCGGCGAGATGCGTCGGTTGATCATCATCCCACTAATCTCGATCGTCGTGACCGCCGCGTATTACGTCTACACGATGCAGCGCATCCTGTTCGGTGATGTCCCGGAGAAGCTCGGGCATTCTCATGACCTTCTTCCGTGGGAGCGAGTTTCGTACGTCGTCCTCGTGGCCCTGGTCTTCCTCGTCGGCTTCTTCCCCGTTCCGTTCCTCGGGATGATCAACGCGTATACGAGCGGGTCGTTCCCCTGGCTGGGAGGGTTCTAGGATGTTGATCGAATTCCCGATCCTGACGTACATCGTCCTCCTGCCCGCGGTCGGGGCGGTCTTCACGTACCTGACGGGATCGGACCGTGCCGCCCGGGCCGTCGCCCTCGCGTTCTCCCTCATCGTCCTCGGTCTCTCCACCGTCCTGCTCATGGGGTTCCTCTGGACGAATGTGATCTCGCTCCCGACGATTACGACGGCGGGAAACCACACGTACTTCGCGGTCGAGAAGACCCCGTGGGTCCCGTCCCTCAACATCAATTACATCCTCGGGGTCGACGAGCTCTCCGTGGTCCTCGTGTTCCTGAACGCGCTGCTGACGCCGCTCGCCCTCGCGATCTCTTGGGACGAACACCACCGCGTGCCGGCGTTCTTCGCGATGTTCCTGTTCATGGAGACGACCATCAACGGCGTCTTCCTCTCGCTCGACCTCTTCCAGTTCTTCGTCTTTTGGGAGGTCGGCCTGATCCCGATGTATTTCCTCATCGCGGTGTGGGGTGGGCCGCGCAAGCAGTACGCCGCGATCAAGTTCTTCATGTACACGTTCCTGGCGAGTCTTCCGCTGCTCGTGGCGATCTTCGCCTTCTATTTCTACTCGAGCCCGCACACGTTCGACATGACGCGGATCATCGACACGATGCCGATCCCCGCCGGGACGATCGGGGACCTGATGTTCGTTGCCCTCCTAATCGCGTTCGGCACGAAACTCCCAACGTGGCCGCTACACACATGGCTGCCCGACGCCCACGTCGAGGCTCCCACCGGAGGCTCCGTCATCCTGGCCGGAATCCTCCTTAAGCTCGGCGGCTACGGTTTGATTCGCTTCAACGTCCAGATGATTCCACAAGCCGCGGTCGACATGTACTGGCTCCTCGCCCTCGCCGGAGTCATCTCGATCCTGTACGGTGCGGTCGTGTGCCTGGCGCAGGACGACCTCAAGCGGCTCGTCGCGTTCTCGAGCGTGAGCCACATGGGCTTCGTGACCCTGGGGATCGCCGCCGGGGTGTACGGCTTCACGGTGAGCGGCCGCGGCGCGGTCCTCGGCTTCTCGGGTGCGATCTTCCAGATGTTCGCCCACGGCCTCGTGTCCGCGGCCCTGTTCATGGTCGCGGGCTCGCTTGGCCACAAGATCGGTACGCGGAACATTTCGGAGCTCGGCGGGATCGCCAAGCGGGCGCCGCGCATGGCGACGTTCATCATGATCTCCTTCATGGCGTCCCTCGGCCTCCCGGGCCTGGTCGGGTTCGTCGCCGAGTTCACCGTGTTCATCGGTGTCTACGCCGCGTTCGGCCTGCTCGTGTTCGTCCCCATAGTAACGGTCGTCTTGACGGCGGCGTACTACATCTGGGCGATGCAGCGCGCGATCTTCGGACCTCTGAACCCGAAATGGGAGACGATGCCGGACTTGCATCGGTTCGAGGTCGCGCCGCTCGCAGTCCTCGTGGCATCGTTCGCCGTCTTTGGGATTGCGCCGATTCTCTTCCTCTCCTTCCTCTCGAACTGGGCCCAGGGGATTCTTGGGGGCCTCTGACGTGTCCAGCTACGGCGTCTTTCTCCCGGAAGCGATCCTGGTCGCCACCGCGCTGGCCTCGGCAGTCCTCGGGTTCGCGTGGCGGAAGCGGCCTGACCTGCTCTGGGCTTTCTCCGTCATCGGCACGGGCCTCGCGATCTTCGTCACCCTCGATATGATGGGCCTCGGAATCGGGCGCGCGCTGAACCTGACGGTCTGGCCGTCCCCCGTCGGCACGCAGGGGAATTTCGCCGCTGAGCTCAAGATGAAGGTCGACACATTCGCCCTGTTTTTCCAGTTGATGTTCGAGTTCGTTGCCTTCCTGGCGATCCTCGCATCCCGCGGATTCATCCGGCCCGAGGAGCCGCATCAGGGGGAGTACTACGCCCTCATGCTCCTCGCGGTCGTCGGGATGATGTTCACCGCGGCCGCGACGGACCTGTTCGTCCTCTTCCTGGCGTTCGAGACGTCGAGCCTGAGCACCTTCGCCCTCGTCGCGTTCCGAAAGCGCGACAAGCAGGCCACCGAGGCGGCGGTCAAGTTCTTCATCATCGGCGCGGTGAGCTCCGGAATCATCCTGTTCGGCATCTCGCTGATTTACGGGATCGCCGGCACGACGTCGATCGGGAAGACGACGACCGACCTCTTGCTCCTGCGGAACGGCCTCACCCTCGCCGGCCATCCAGAGATCGAACCCCCCCTGATCATCGCCCTCGTCCTGCTGATCGCGGGCTTCGGGTTCAAGGTCGCGGTCGTGCCATTCCACATGTGGGCGCCCGACGTGTACCAAGGCTCGCCGACGACGATCAGCGTCCTCCTCACATCGGCCTCGAAGAACGTCGGCATCGTGGCGCTGTTCCGTGTCTTCCTCATCGGCCTCCTGAGTGTCCAGGTCGACTGGGTCGCCACGTTGGCGATCCTCGCGATCGTGACCCAGACCGTCGGGAACGTCGTCGCGATTCCCCAGCGGTCGATCAAACGCATGCTCGCGTACTCCAGCATCGCTCAGGCCGGGTACATCCTGATTGCCTTGGCCGTCGGCGCGATCGCGCTGCAGTCGAGTCCGCCTCACACCGACAACGCCGCGTACGTGGCGGCGTTCGGGCTCGTCGGCGGCATGCTTCACGTGTTCGTCTACGGGGCAATGAAGGCGGGATCGTTCCTCGTCGTCGCCGGCACCGAGTCCCGCGGGATCCCGGACGACATCGAGGCCTACAAAGGGCTGAGCCGGCGCATGCCGTTCATGGCCTTCTCGATGCTCGTCTTCCTCCTCAGCCTCGCGGGCATCCCGCCGCTTGGCGGGTTCTTTTCGAAGTTTGTCTTGTTCTCGAGCGCGGTGAACGCAGCCGCGTTCAACCAATGGTACTTGGCGCTCGCCGTTGCCGGCGTCTTGAACAGCGCCCTTTCCCTCTACTATTACGCGCGGGTGATCTGGTACATGTACATCCTCGAACCGGAGGTCGGCACCGCGAAGGAGGCGGTCCCCCGGTCCATCGAGGCGGCCGTCTTCGTCGCCCTGGCGATTGTCATGTTGACCGCCATCCTCGCCGTGTTCTTCCTCGGATACCTCACGGACGCGGCTCGGTCGTTCTTCGGATTCTGAACGAAGCCAGGACACCGGTTCGCACACGGCTCCGCTCCGAAGCCTTTTATCTCCCGCCCGGACCATGAGGAGACGTATGGCCTCTCCATCCTCGGGTTCGCGGGTCATCCTCCATGTGGACATGGATGCCTTCTACGCGTCCGTCGAGATCCGGGAGAATCCGGCGCTCGAGGGGAAGCCCGTCGTCGTTGGAGCCGACCCGCGAGAGCATCGCCGCGGCGTCGTCTTGACGGCGAGTTACGAGGCCCGCCGGTTCGGCGTTCGCTCGGCGATGTCGTGCGTCGAGGCGGCGCGGCGCTGTCCAGAGGCCGTGTTCGTGCCGCCGCATTTCGAGCTGTACGGCCGAGTCAGCGGGGAGATCATGGACACGCTCCGCACCTTCGCCGACCGCCTTCAGCCCTCCGGGATTGAGGAAGGGTACCTCGACGTCACCGTCCGAAGTGGCGGCAATTTCTCTCGTGCCCACGAACTCGCCCGCGAAATCAAGGCCGCGGTCCGCAAGCAGCACCGCCTCTCCTGCACAATCGGAATCGCACCGACGAAAGCGGTCGCGAAGATTGCCTCGGATTTCGAGAAGCCGGATGGGTTGACGGTGGTGGCCCGGGACGACGTGGCCGCATTTCTCGCGCCGATATCCGTTCGGAAGATCCTCGGCGTCGGCCCGAAGACGGCGGACCGGCTGAAAGAACTCGGACTCGAGGTGATCGAAGATCTGCAAACGTACAACCGCCAAGACCTCGTCGAGCAGCTCGGTGCGTTCGGGGAGTACCTGCAAGACGTCGCGATGGGCCGCGACGCCGAGGAGGTCGTCGAGCCGACCGGTCCACCGGAGTCGATCAGCACGGAGACGACGTTCGAGAAGGATCTGGACGCCTATGATGACGTCTGGCCCGAGCTCGAAGCCCTCGCGAAGTCGTTGCACGAGCAACTCCTCCATGAGAAGTTTGCGTACCGCACAGTCTCACTCAAGGCGAAATACTCGAACTTCGAGATCCACACGCGCTCGAAGAGCCTGAAGATCCACACGACGGACTTCGAACCGATCCTCATTCTGAGCCAGACGATGCTCAGAGAGGTCCTTGCGTCGGGGAGGAAGGTCCGGCTCGTCGGGGTGCGGTTGTCCAACCTCCTCGAGCGGGCCGCGCCCCAGACGACGTTGTCGAAATGGACCGCGGTGCGGGAGCCGCTCACCGAGTCGTGAACGGTCCGGAAACGATGACTTCCACCGGGATTTCCTCAAGGGTGCGCGGAAGTGCCGCGAGGATTCTTGGATTGTCGTCGTTCACGTAGATGCAGATACAGTCCCGGCCCTCCTTTCGGCCAATCCCGACGCCGACGACCCCGGGCATGCTCATGAGGCGCGCCTCGTGCCTGCGCTTCACGGTCTTGACCTTGACCATCGTCTCCCCCCGAACGCGTGCGGACATATGCATATCGCGAGCGGCGTCAGCTCCGCAGTCATGGTGGCCCTAGGGCAGTGGACGATTGCAGTACGGGCAGACCGTGGCGTCGAACCGAATCTGCCGACCGCACTCCGGACAGAACCGGAGCCCCATTCCGAGGGCGCCGGGCCCACTCGCGGCATATCGAGCGGCGATGTAGATGATTGCGGAGATAAGGATTCCGAGCAAGATGGTCAACCCGGCGTCCTGGCGAAACTGAGGCGTGGGTGATCCCCAATCGTAGGACAGGATGACACTGAGCCCGATGATGAAGAAGACAATGGTCATCACCGCTGCGGCTTTGCGTTCCCTCTCTTCTGGAATCGCCCCCTGACGACTCGCCGGTTGGACCGCGCCCACGCGAATTCCCCGTCGCGCCAAGAGGGCACGACGATTTGCGGTATCGCGTCTCACGAGAAATCTTTGCCGGAGGTCACGGGGGAGGAGGACGGATGAATCCGTCCTGCATGAGGAATTTCGTTTCCTCGCGGGCCCTTCGAATCAACTCGAGGGCTCCTTGATAGAGGGCGTCTCGGGTCTTCGTCTCCCGCGCGATTCCCTGTTCCATCGCCTTGAGGGCCACCGCGGTCGCCTCCCGGGCAAACACGTCGATCTCATCCATCGTGGGCACGATGTGCGTCTCGTCGAGGCCCTTTTCCTCTGCGACCTTCGCGAGCTCCTCCGCCGCCGCGATGCACATCTCGTCCGTGATCGTCCGTGCACGCACGTCCAGCGTCCCGCGAAAGATCCCAGGGAAACCCAGGCTGTTGTTCACCTGGTTCGGGAAATCGGACCGGCCGGTCGCGATGACGCGGGCTCCGGCCTCTGCGGCCTCCCATGGCCAGATCTCCGGCACGGGGTTCGCGATCACGAAGAGGATTGCATCGTCCGCCATCGAGGCGACCCAATCCTTCTGGATTACCCCCGGTCCAGGCTTCGATGCGGCGATTGCGACGTCCGCGTCTCGCATCGCCTCCGCGATACCACCCTCCCGATCGCCTCCGTTCGTCGTGAGCGCGAGCTCCCATTTCTCCGCATAGTCGTTTGCCGCCACCTCGATATCCTCCCGATGACGACAGACGATCCCCTTCGAGTCGACCAGGATGATGTGCTCGGGCTTCGCACCCGCCGCGATGAGGAGCTTCGCGGTCCGGATGTTCGACGCACCGGCGCCGATGAGTGTGATTGCGACGTCGGGCATCTTCTTGGCAACGACCTTCAGGGCGTTGATGAGGCCGGCGAGGTTGATCGTCGCGGTCCCCTGCTGGTCGTCGTGCCACACGGCGATCTCGCATTCCTTCCGAAGCCGTTGGAGGATGTGGAAACACTTCGGCTGCGCGATGTCCTCAAGGTTCACGCCACCGAACGAGGGGGTGATGAGCTTGACCGTCTCGATGATCTTCTCCGGGTCCTTCGTCGCAAGGGGGATCGGAAATGCGTCGACGCCGCCGAGGTACTTGAACAACAGGGACTTGCCCTCCATCACCGGCAATCCGGCTTCCGGCCCAATGTCCCCGAGGCCGAGGACGCGTGTGCCGTCCGTGACGATGGCGACTTGATTCCACTTGTTGGTCAGGGTCCAAACCTTGTTCGGGTCCGCGGCGATGTCGAGGCAGGGTTGCGCGACGCCGGGCGTGTACCAGATCGCGAAATCGTTGAAGCTCCGCACCGGCACGCGGGGCACGATCTCGATCTTGCCTTGATAGTACGGGTGGTACTTTGCGGACTGTTCCTTCGGGAGGTTCGCACGCTTCAGGTTCTCCTCGATTTCCTCTGGCGTCGGCGGCTTCACCTCCTTGCCACCCGCGCGCTTCTTCGTGGTCACCATCGAAGCACCAGAAAGGAGTTGGGCGATGAGACGGGATGGCTTCCTTAAACTTTTGGTCCTTGCTTCACTCCGGGAGACCTACCGGCTCTTACGAAGAGCTACGTGGATTACCAGAATCCCGGCCGCCGAGTTAGGGCACGGCCGTCATCGTGTTTTGGCCACACGACGAGCACGGAGCGTTGGCGGTGCCATCGGACGCGGCTTCCACTGAATGGCCAGAATTCCCCCGACCAAGCTCAGCATGAACCCGACCGGAAACAGCACTCCGAGCAATCCGCCGCCGATTAGCAGGCTGGGCACGGAGGACAAAACGACGATGAGCCCCCAATGCAGGTGGCGCCGTGGCACCATCCACAACCCGAGTGCGCCAACCAAGATGAGCGTGCCTGAGATCAGGCCAACAGAAACCAACACGGCAGGAGCAAGCACGGCGAGTTTTGGGATGTATACCCCCGCAACGCCACTGGCCAGGACCACAAGCCCGCCGGCTAGGGACAGTAGGATTGCCCGAACTGGCTTCATCCGATGAGATTGCGAGATCCTGAAGTCCCCCTCGCCAGCACTATCGCTCGGTACGTATTGGAAGCTGTCGGCTGCTTCAAACAGGCCCTTCCCCGAACCTTTATCCCGACCGGTCGACTCGGGTCGCCGTGCTCACCGCCGTCGTGGACCGTTCGGGGCGAGGCGGCACCCGAAAGGTCAAAGCCACGTTCGAGGAAGTGGCCGCGCGATACGCGGAACGTGGTCATACCGTCTCCTGGCCCGTGTCCGCGGAAATCGTCTCGATGGCGATCATGGGCGCGACCAAGTCGAAGGACTCTGCTCATACCCTGTTCGTCTCCGTCCGAGCGGTCGAGTCGGGCCTACTCGACGGCCTCATCGCCCACGAAATGGGCCACATGCTCCGAACTGAATCGGGCCATCCTTCCCACAGTGCCGAGGTCTTCCGTGCGCTGTCGCGCGAAGTCCGCATCCCTCGGGCCGCAGAAGGCGCGTTCGGTCAGGCATTCAACCACATCCAAGACATTTACGCCGACGACCTCGCGTTCCTCGTCTTCGCGACGGACGGGGACGACCGCGCGTACGAGTTCTTCTCGGGGTGGATCGAGGGCAACACGACGATGCGCGGCCGGAACCGCTGGAAGAACGTCGGCCTCGCGGCAACGAACGGGTTCGCCCTAGGCAATCTCGTCCGCCACGGTCGACTCTCGAAAGACGATCCGTTGTGGGATCGAGCGCGCGCGTTCGACCGCGAGGCCGGTCTGGAAGTCGTCGGCGCCCTCGCGAACTTCTACGCGAATCTGCCGGAAAATCCAACGCCGGACACGTTCGTGGGTCAAGTGAAGGCGCTCGCGACGGTGATGACGCAAGCTGCGTCCTCGTAGATGCCGCAACGTTTAATACTCGCCCCATGCTGCTTCGATATCTCTAGAGGTACCATCGTGGCCGAGGAACTCGAGACCGCTCAGATTCCACCGCACATCATGGCGGCGATGCGCGAGCGCATGAAGATGGCGCAGCGCATGTCCCACATCCAGCACAAGATTGTGGTCATGTCAGGGAAGGGTGGCGTGGGCAAGTCAAGCGTTGCCGCGAACCTCGCTTGCGTGCTTGCAGAGGACGGCTCCGTGGGCCTCGTCGACGCGGACGTCACCGGGCCCGACATCCCGATGCTCATGGGGGTCCAGGACGCGCAGGTCAGGGCCACGGACACTGGGATGGAACCGACGGTCGGCCCCGCCGGCGTCAAGGTCATCTCGATGGCCCAGCTGATCGACCGCGACACGGCGGTCGTCTGGCGCGGGCCGTTGAAAATCAAGGCGCTCAAACAGATGCTTTCCGACGTCGAGTGGGGGGATTTGGATTACCTGGTCATTGATTTGCCGCCGGGGACGAGCGACGAACCCCTCAGCGTTGCGCAGGAAATCCCCGACGCGGACGGCGCGATCGTCGTCACGACGCCCCAGCAGGTTTCCCTCCTTGACGTTCGCAAGTCGATTGCCTTCGCGAAGGCCGTCAAGATGGACATCCTCGGTGTGATCGAGAACATGAGCGGCTTCGTGTGCCCGCATTGTGGCAAGCAGACGGACATTTTCAAGGTCGGCGGCGGCGAGGACGCCGCGAAGGAGCTCGGGCTGCCTTTCCTGGGCCGGGTGCCCCTCGATCCTCGGATCGTGATCGGGGGCGACTCGGGCAAGCCCTTCGTGCTTGAGCACCCGGACTCCGAGGCCACGAAGGCGTTCCGGGCCATCGTGAAGAACCTGAAACCCCACCTCAAGGAAGTCAAGCCCCGGCCCACCGGACCTCTGGCGAAGTGACGACCTCGTCCGGATTTCATCCTGGGCGGCAGCCCGGAGCGACGATTGCGTGCCGCCGAGTTCACGACCACTGCGCGACGAGTGCCTCGATCTGGGGTCGCGGGACTGCTCCGACGATGCCGTCGACCGGCTTGCCGTCTTTGAAGAGGAGCATCGTCGGGATCGATGTGATTCGGAATCGCTCCGCGGTCCGCGGGCTTTCATCGACGTTCAACTTTCCGAGACGAAGGCTCGCCGCGTGGGCGCTCGCGACCTGCTCGAGGATCGGGGCGACCCGGTGGCATGGGCCGCACCACTCGGCCCAGAAATCGACGAGGATGAGACCCCGTTTCTGAGTCTCCAAGTCGAACGTCGCGTCCGTGAGCTGAATCGGTCCAGACCAGGCGAGGGTCGGGGGCCTGGGCGAAGAGGCGGCCATGAGCTCCCGCAGCTTTCGGGCCCGGATCGCGGCGAGCTCTGGATCGTCCACGGCGGCGAGCACCTCGGCAGCACGATAAAAGGGTTTGTCGCGGCCTAGCGGGAGACCTTCGCCATCGGCCCGAATTCCTCCGCCAGCGGGCCGAGGAGGCGTACCTCGCGCCGGACGAGAGCGATCTCGCGCTCATTGAAGGCCGTCGGGTCGAACGGGATAAGGAGGATCGCCTCCCGCATTGCGACGGACTCGTTCAGGTCGTGCACGAGCGCGAGCACAGACCCGAAATCGTTGTGAGACACGAGGTATTCAAGGCCGTCGAGCAAGACGACGGGATTCTCGCTCACTTCGATAAAGTGTTCCACCGCGAGGGCGACTTTCTCCGGGGGACTCGGACGCACCGCGTTCTTTTCCGTCGCCACCCGGCTGAGCCACAGGATCGGCGTTCGCTCGAGGCCGTACTCCGTCATGACGGCCTTCGGGGCGCGTCGGGTGATGCACAGCCCCTGCGTGCCGTGCGTCACGAAGTCCTTGAAGATCTCGAACGCCTGGCTCGCGTCCCGCTCGAGGACCGCGTACGTGTGGCCCCGGTCCAACGTGTACGTCGGCTTCGTGAGCAGGTGCGCCTCCGCCTCGGGGACGATCAGCTCTTGCAAAAACGACTTCTCACGGACCCCAAAGGCGATGAGCCCGACGAGAGCCATCTCGACGATGAAACCGGGTGCCCGCAGGTCGATCCCGAAGTTCGGCAAGAGGATCTCGAAGAGCAGTTCGCCGACCGCGAAGCCGGAGATCCCAAAGATGATGAGGAATGTGTCTCGGCGGACTTCTTCGTCCGGTTTCGTCCGCCGCATGTGCACGATGAACCGGTACGGCGCGTACAGGATGAGGGTCGCCACGGCGAAGCCATTGATGAAGAGGAAGTAGGGCTCGAACGAGATGAACGTCGGATTTACTTGGACGACTTGGACAGGGGAGACGAGGATCGTGACGATCGTCACGAACATGATGAAGACATAGAACACGTAGGAATTCGGAAATTCGTTCGTCATGTAGTGGAAGAAGTCCTTGCGCGACGTAATTCCGGCCGTCGTCGCCACGACGATGAACGCGCCGATGGTGATGCCGAACAGGTAATCGAACGTCGCCTGGACGCGTTTCGACAGGACGATCCCCGCCTGGACCGCCGGCGCCGAGCCCTGCCCCGGCTCCGTGATGTAAATGCTAATCAGGACGTTGGAGATGATCGCGCAAACGAGGAGGGAGACAGCGAACAGCAGGACATGCTTCTGGAACGGGCGGCCGGTCTTCTGCCGCGCGATCGCGACGATGATGACCGCCGACAGAAAGAGCGCGCTCGCCGCGCTCAGGTAGGTTACAATGCTAGTTGCATCCGCCAGGGACGCTCACCCGTTCTGGATATACACTAGCCTCCCTCGAGGCTATTTAAGCGGTCCCCGCCTGTTATCTGAAGCGATTCCGTAGCCGATGCGGACCCGGTGTTCTCAGCAATAATAATCGTAACGGAGAATCAACGGGTCCCTCTTCATATGGGCTTACGAGGACATCTCTTTCGGTCCCTTGCCTTCTCAGTCCTCTAACACGCTCGGCATCAACCCCGAGGATCTCGATCTCCTCTCGCGGACCGTGCTCCGCCTCGGCGGGTACGCGGAAGGCCTGTTCGACTTCCACGACTTCGGTTTCGACAAGAACTCGCTGAAGGACCACATCTCCAACGTCCATGCAACCCTCAAGCGGCTCAAGGAGAACGCCCCGCCGGAAGGCCTCCCGCTCCGACCGCCGAACATCCCGGCCGGTGCGTTCTGGGAAGACCAGGGGGAAGTGTGGAACTACCTCCAGACCCTGCGGTTCGCCGCCGGGGCGACGATGATGACGGAGCAGTACAGCCCCCACATGACGACGGAGAACCTGCACCGGGCCATGACGGCGAAGATCTTCCGGGAATGCGTCATCGGCATCCTGGACGACTTGATCGACAAGGGCAACTACTCCTACCTGGAGGCCAAGGACCTACACCACATGGTCCTCAGCTCGATGCTCGACCCGGACTTTGACTCGACCAGCTTCACGAAACGCCTCGTGACGATGCTGCGCCAAGAGCAAATCCCGCTGTTCGACTTGATCAACAACATCGTGCGTGGCTTCAACGTCCTGTGGAACAACTCGCCGCACGGTCACGATTACTTCTACCAGATGGAGATCATGGACGAGCGGGTGGCCCTCGGCCAGGCCCTGTCCATGTTCGAGAAAGAGCCGAACTTCTCGATCGCGCGGATGGAGAAGATCACGGAGGCGTTCTACGCGCCGGACGACACGATGCACTGGTGGGAGAAGCTCGGCGGGCACGTCTCCGCGGCGAGCCGGCACAACCTGATCGACATGGCCTTCACCGACCAGGCGTACGACATCCGGCGGATGAAGAACTTCCTGGCCGGGTGGTATTACTACGACGCCGCGGTCATCCTGATGGACCATGTCGTGAGCATCCACCACGACCTTCGGAACGGCATCGCCAACCTCTCCCTGATCGCGATGCGGGAGAAGGAGCTCCGCGAACTCACCTCGATCCGGAACTACAACCCGCACCTGACGATTGAGGACTACGACGGTCACCTGCGCCGAATCGCCGACCTGACGTCGAAGGCGATCCGCCTCGCGACGACCGACATCCATGACGAGAACCTCGTTTATCCGTTCATGACGATCATGATGCCCGTCGTGATGATGGCGGACTGGATCGGCAACCGCGACGACATGATTCACACGTTCCTCGAGGCGATCGCGCCGGCGATCAAGCACGTGGCCACCAACGGGACCGTTCCGACCCGGGCGATTATCGAGGTCGCCGGGGAAGCGGCCCGCGGGCAGTGAACGGTTCAGTCGCCCCGGCCTACGGGTTCGCACCGGTTTCTCAGGAGGCCCGTTGCCTCCCGCGAACGTCACCACACCATACGCCGGAAATGGTTATATAAGTCGGGGCGATAGGACAGATTGGGACCGCCTTGATGACGACCTCCTTGGATTTTGGAGTAGCCAAGGAGATGGCCCTCGTCGAGGCGAAGATCCGGCGAAGCATCGTGTCCGAGGAACCCCTCCTCCATGACATCGCCCGGTACGTGATCGATGCCGGCGGCAAGCGCATCCGGCCGATGGTCACCCTCCTCGCGTTCCGGGCCCTGGGTGGCACGGACGTCTCGCAGGCGATCGACCTCGCCGCGGCCCTCGAGCTCATCCACTCGGCGACCCTGATCCACGACGACATCAACGACGGCGGGGAGATGCGCCGCGGGCGCCTCACCGCGTACAAGAAGTTCGGGCTTCAGAACGCCCTGATCACGGGCGACTTCCTGTTCGTGAAGGCGTTCGGCATCGGAGGGAAGTTCGATGCGGAAATCGTCGAGCTCACGGCCGACGCGTGCGCCGCCCTAGCCGAAGGAGAGATTCGTCAGAAACGCCACGCGTTCGACACGAGCGTGAGCCATCAGGAGTACGTCGACATCATCACGCGGAAGACGGCGCTGCCGATCATGGCGGGGGCGAAGATCATCGGGCTCATCGCCGGGGCCCGCCTCGAGGACATCGAGGCCGTAGGCGAATACGGCTTGAACCTCGGCATCGCCTTCCAAATCGTGGACGATATCCTCGACGTCATCGGGGACGGCGCGCGTCTCGGGAAACGCACGGGTACGGACTTGCGGGAGGGAAACGTGACCCTCGTCGCGATCCACGCCCTGAACGACGGCAGTTCGATTGACGTCCGCGCACTCGGGCGTCTCATCGCGAAGCGCCGCAAACGGGAGGAGGATGTCCAGCGGGGGCTTGGGCTCCTCCGGGATTCCGGCGCGATCGAGAAAGCCCGCGCGGAGGCGTTCGGCTTCGGCCAGCTCGCGAAGAAGGCCCTCGACCCGCTCCCTGAGAGCGACGCGAAAGCGAGCATGGCCCAACTCATCGACTACGTCCTCTCGCGCGACTCGTGAGGGGGCGGCGCGATGCCCTCGCCCTATGACGTGATCGTGGTCGGCTCGGGACCCGCGGGTGCCACGGCGGCTCGGTATGCCGCGCGTCGCGGCCTGAAAGTGCTGCTCGTGGACAAGCGCAAGGAGATCGGCGTCCCGGTCCAGTGTGGCGAGTATGTCGCCCACAACGAGGAGGTCCGCGCGATCTTCCCGACCGTCACCGAACTCGACGATCTCATGGTGGTCCCATATCGAGTCCGAGAAATCGACACCCCCGTCATCCGGGTCTGGTCCCCGAACGGTCGACGGTACGACATCCCGTTCCAGGGTTTCACCGTGCGGCGCGACAAGATGGACCAAGGGATCGCCGCGCAGGCCGTTCAGGAAGGCGCGGAGCTGATGACGGAGACGACCGTGGTCCGCGTGCGAGGAGACGAGGTCGAAACGAACCGCGGGACATTCCACGGCAAAGTCGTCGTCGGATCCGACGGCCCGCGATCGACCGTCGCGAAGTCGGTCGGGCTCGAGTGGCCCATTTCGGCGCCCGCGATGAGCGCGACCGCGGAGGGCGACTTCAGCGACGCGACGGACATGTTCTTTGGCAACCTCGCGCCGGGCGGATACGCATGGATCATCCCGAAGGCGGGATGCGCGAACGTCGGCCTCGGGACCTGGGAGCGCTTCCGCGGGAACCTGCGCGACCTGTTCAACAAGTTCGTCACGGCTCGGGGCCTCGAGCCCGGCAAGGCGACGGGCGGTTTCGTTCCGGTCCTCGGGCCCCCGCCTCGGACCGTGAAGGACAACGTCATGCTGGTCGGCGACGCCGCCGGCATGGTCATGGCGACGAACGGCGGCGGGAATAACGTGGCGATGATTGCCGGCCGTTTCGCAGGCCTGACCGCGGCGGACCATCTCCTCGACGGCACGCCGCTCGACGCGTACGAGACGCGCTGGAGGACAGCCGTCGGTGGGCCTTTGACCGAAGGGGTCCGGATCAAGCGCTTTGCCGATCGATTCTTCGGGTCCGACCGGCTGCTCGACGCCGCGATGATCCTCCTCGGCCGCCGTCGGATGGCGCGCGCGATCCGCTGCCAGCGACTCTTCCTCCCAGGCAGTGCGAAGGTCTTATAGACCTCCGGACCATCGACGGCGGAACCGATGGACTTTCAGTTTCTCGGCGGCGCCTCGGAAGTCGGCCGCCTCGGGATGATCCTGAAGAAGGGACCGACTTCCCTGCTCTTCGATTACGGGCTGCTGCCCCGGGATCCGCCGCAGTACCCGATGCCCGCCCCTCCCGTGGACGGGATGTTCATCAGCCACGCCCACCTCGACCACACGGGGATGATCCCGTGGGTCACCCGCCGGCAAGACGTGGACGTTGTCCTGACGCCGCCGACCGCCGATGTCGCGGACCTCCTCCTGGTGGACTCCCTGAAGATCGCGGATGCGGAAGGCTTCGACGCCCCGTTCGACGACGGAGACCTGCGGACCGCGCGCCGCAGGTATCGGACGATCGACTTCGGGGACAACGTCGACATCGGAGACCTCGAGGTCACGGCCCATCCCGCCGGCCACATCCCCGGGGCAACGATGTACGAAGTGAACGGGACGGAGACCACCTTGTTCACAGGAGACTTGCATACGCTCACGACGGATCTGGTGTGGGGCGCCCGTCCGGTGCATTGCGACACCCTGTTCATCGAGTCCACCTACGCCGGCCGGCAGCACCCGGAGCGGCTCAAGTCCGAACACGCGTTCCTGCGGAAGATCGAACAAGTCGTGAACCGCGGCGGGCTCGCGCTCGTCCCCTCGTTTGCGGTCGGCCGGACGCAGGACGTGCTGCTGACGCTCGCGAAGGCCCGGCATGAGGTCTGGCTGGACGGGATGGGGAAAAAAGTGAACTCGATCTATGTTGAAAGCCCGGAGTATGTCCGCTCGGTGAAAGCATTGCGAAAGGCGATGAACCGGACCCATGTCGTGCGGAGCCATCGGGAGGGCGAACTCGCATTGCGCGGCGAGGTGATCGTGACGACGAGCGGGATGCTCGATGGCGGCCCGGTCTTGCGGTACCTGGAGAAAATTCGCGAGGATCCGCGAAGCGCGGTCCTCCTGACCGGCTACCAAGTCGAAGGCACGAACGGGCGGCGCCTCGTCGAAGAAGGCGTGATCGATCTGTACGGCGTCACGGTCGATATCAAGTGCGAGTGGCAGAAGTTCGACTTCAGCGCCCACGCAGGCCACGACGATCTCATTCGGTTTATCGAGGGCTGCGACCCGCAACGGGTCGTGCTCATGCATGGGGAGAACCGCCAGATTCTCGCCGATGCACTCGAGGGTCGAGAGGTCTTGTTGCCCCAAGAGGGGCAGTGGCATTCGTTCTAGATTCCCACGTTCTTCGCGATCATGGCCCGCAGCGCTTTCCCAACGTATTTCAGGAGTCTCGGATCCTCCTTGATGAGGGCCCAGCCGACTTTTGACGGAAAGTCGATGTCGCCTTTCTTCTCAATCAGATGGAGCATCTCCGGGCTGTCGAAGATGTCGAACAGTTCCTCGAACTGGTCATCGGAAAGCCTGCTGAAGCTCTCATGAATCGCGAGGTCTTTGCGGAGTTCCTTCCCAATGGATTTCGTCCACGCTCGATGGTACCGATGGAGCACCCGTCCGGAGAAGTCGTTCGTCTCCAACGCCTCGATCGCCGTTTGCGCCGCGAAGCTCGAGCAGGTGAGAGCCGTAAAGATTCCGCCTCCGGACACCGCTTTCGCTTGGCATGCTGCGTCTCCGACGACGAGGACGTTGTCCGCGTAGGTGCGACGGGGAAAACCAAGCGGGATGCCGCCCGCGATGTACAGGATCGGCTGGGCCCCTTTCGTGTACTGCCGTACTTCGGGCCGAGTCAGCATCTTCTCCAGGTACGCGTACGCGTTCCCTTCGCCAACGCACAGTCCCACCCGGGCCGTGTCGCCGCTCGGGATGATCCATCCGAAGAAGCCCGGCGCGATCTCGTTCCCGATGAACAGCGTGACGAATCCGGGGTCCCCTCGGACGCCGGTCATCTCCACCTCAAAGCCGGGGAGGATCTTCCTCGGTCGGAGGATGTTGAACCACTTCGCCACGTTCGAGCGAACGCCGTCGCAACCGACGAGCAGTTTGCAGTGCAGTTTCCGGGGCTCCCCATCCTGGTCAATCGAAATCTCGACGCCGCCGTCCTCCCTGCGCGCGGCTTGCGCCTGCGCCCCCAGGAAGGTGTGGGCTCCCTTCCGGACGGCATCTGTCGCGATTGCCCGGTCGAACATCGCCCGTTGTACGACGACCGCCTGCGTGCGATGGCCATCGATCACGAGCCGTCGACCCGAGGGCGAGTACAGCTCCGCGCCGTGGACTGCCCCGATGATCGTCTCTTTGCAGTCCACGTATTCGAAGACGCGCGGAGTGACGAGACCGCCGCATTGGATTGGCTCCCCGATCTCGCGGTGCTCCTCGACGAGGGCGACCTCGTACCCGGCCTGCGCGACTTTGCCCGCGAGATAGCCGCCGGCCGGGCCTGCACCAATCACGACCACGTCAAAGGAGCGCGCCGACGTGACCACGTTCCGGCATCACTCCTTTAGATTCATGATGATCTCGAGGAAGTTCTCCAGGTGTCTCGACAGGGACGCATTGTCGGTGTAGCCGCACGCGGACAGGTCCGGCGCCGCGATCAAGGCCGCGGAACCGTCGACGATCACGTCCGTCGCGATCAGGCCTTTACGGTTCACGACGCTCGCCCCTTCCGGGATCTTCTGACCGGGCTCCGTGATGATCGTGAACCGGATGCCGCGGGCGATCGCCTGCTCGATCTTCTTCCCCACGTTCTCCCGAATCTCCGAGAACGTCGGCGTGGAGACGATGCACGTCTCCGAGGACTGGTCGATCAGCTCGCCGATCTTCTCGAGGACCCGCGGCTTCGAGACGATCGTGTAGACGAGCTGCGGCTCCCCCTTAGACCGGAGGACCTCGTGGAGCATGTCGAGCTTCGCGAACGTGTCCTCCAGGTGGTCGATCACGCGTCCCTTGACCTTGCTGGGCGCTTCCGGCTTGAAGATCGTCGGGCGCCCGCGGGTCGAGATGGCGAATCCTTTCTGGCATAGGCTCTGCAACACCTTGTACGCCGACGTCCGGGGGATCTTCGCGGTCTCGGCGATGGTTTCCGCGCTCCCGTACCCGTGGGCGACGAGCGCGATGTATCCGCGGGCCTCGTATCCGGAGAGGCCGATCGACTCGAGGGTCTTCGTGGCCCGCTCGAATTCCTGGTCGAGGTCGACGCCGCCCGCCACCAACTTCGACAAATCCTGAGGAACCACGGCGCCACGATACTCACGGCCGGTTTTTATCTTTTCGAATGGAGGCGTCGGTGTTGGATTGCGAAACGCAGAGCAAGCCTTTATCCGACGGGAGCCTTCCTTCGCGTTCATGGGTTCGGCGCGCCCAGCCGTCCTCGCTGTGGTAGCCTTCCTTCTGGTGTTCTGGAGTGTCTTCACCCCCGCGGTCGGCCAGAATCCCGCCGGTCACATGGTCGTCTCGACGGACTACGAACTGTTCGGAACCTCCGACCTGAATGGCGGCGGCCACGTGACGTGGACGCTGACCGGGGTCAAGGCGACGGACCTCCGCGCGAAAATTCTGCACCTGTTCGACGAATACGGTCAGATCCCGCGCGGCTTTCCTTTCGAAGGCGCGGCGACATCCGCGAACGGCAACGGGGTCTTGGACGCCGCCGAGGGCGCAAACTACACGGACCGGGTCGAGAACGTGCTCGAGGGGTCCGGCGGCCAGGGGACGCTCGCACAATACATGCGGCTGTGGCCCTTCGACCTCCGAGAGAAGAACGCGGATCCCGCGGTAGGCTTCTCACACAGCACGGCGGGCCTTGCGAACACGAACCTCAGCACATCCGCCGACGTCGAGATCCGGATGCTCTTCGAGGCGAACACGACGACGCGAAATGCGCGCGTGTCGCTCCCCACCGAGTCGCTGGTCGATTCCCTTTACCGCGTCTTTTGGTATGAGGCCGCTCAATCACCGAACCTGAACGCTTCGGGGTTGTATCCCGGATGGCCGTTCCTCGTGGAGGGCGGCTGGAACATCGTTCCCGCACCCGGCTGTCCGGCCGGTATCCCATCCCCGTGTGAAGCCCTGTGGGCCGGGAACCCCGCGACCGGCACGTATGCCAACAACACCGTGGCGGCCGCTCGGACGACGGCGGACCCCGTCCGCGCGATTTCCTCCGCTGTCTACATCCCGTTCGACCTCCGCTTCGCCTCCCAGGCCTGGACCACGTTCAACTACACCGGCCAAGTCGCGGATGCGCAGGATCGGCTCCGACTTCAGATCGCCCACGCGCCCGCATTTACGGATTGGACGAACCTCTTGTTCGGAACCAGTCCGGATCTGCCGCAGACCACTCGCGGCGTTTGGTCCAACGTACGGGTCAACCTGACGGGCTACCTCGGCGACCGGGTGCGACTCCGATTGAACTTCACTTCGGACGCCACGGGCAGCGCTCGGGGATTCTTCATTCGTGACTTCGCGCTCCACGCGCCCTCTTTCTACGAGGGAGAGGTCGTCCAGGACGATACCCACTATCTGGTCGGCCCGCTGAGCTTCTCGAGCCCCGTCGTCCGATCCGGGGGGCTCCAAGTCATCCGGACCCCCGGCGGGGAGATCCTCTTTTACAGTTCGACGCGGAATGCGTCCTCGATTCCGAACGAGACGATCCGCTACGCGGCGTTTGACGTGTTCGAGAACCCTCAGGTTCTGTTCGCCGTCATGCTCGTCGCTTCGTACGCGATCTCGCGCCTCCAGCATGGCGCGTACCTGAGATACCGCGAATCCCATCCCGCGGCGTATCGGCTCGCGGTCCACAAGGCCAAGTGGCTCCATCGGCTCGGAGCCTTGGCCATGGCCCTCCTCGTCCTGTTCTATTTCGTCCCGACGGCAACGTGGATCCTCGGTGTCCGCGTCTTCATCTCCGGGCTCGTGTACTGGCTATTTGCCATCGCCCTGGCCGTGGTGCTCGGATTCGGAACGCGAGCGTACTACTCCGGGAAGGTCGAGCGCGCGGCGTCCGTCGAGAGCGAGGAGGAGCAGGTCGTCGTTAGGAAGGTTGCGATCCCGACGGGCCCTTCGGAAGCGGGAGCCGTCCTCGGAACCTGCCCGCATTGCCAGCGCGAGATCCTCGGGACCGATCCGACGTATCGTTGCACGTGCGGCGCGATGTACCACCTATCGTGTGCCGCGAGCCTGACCCAATGCCCGAACTGCCGCACTCCGATTACGGTCGAGGCTGACCGCGCGACCACCGACGTCTCGATGCGATGCGAGTCGTGCGGTGAGTTGCAGACCGTCCCGCAGGGGACCGACCCCCGCGTGGCGCCCTGCTCGAACTGCAGCGAATTCCTGCGTCATCTGGACGAGGGCAGGCGCTACCTCGTCGTCGCGGGCAATCCGTCGATCGGCTTCGCATGGCTGAGGGACCTCACGAAACTGGGTCGGCCCGCCATCTGCATGACGTCCGCGGCTGCGGAGCGGATGCGCCTCGAGTTTGGCGTGAAGGACGTCCCCGTCGTGCAAGTCTCGAGTCACGGGGTTGATGCGATCGATCCGAAGGAACTCGATCCCGTCGGGTTGAGACCGATCCTGCAAGTGACGCGAGAACGGAAGGGCGGGGTGATCCTGTACGACGGCTTGGACCAGATCATCTCCGAGTCGTCGCTCGCCGATGTCATCCGATTTCTCCGGAAGGCAAACGACATGGCGTTCGTGCACGGGGTGACCGTGATTGCGCGGGTCTCGCCCGGAGCCCTCTCCGAGGAGGACATCCGACGACTCAACGCCGAGTTCGACGAGTACCTCGACCTGTCCGCGCAGCTCTGACCGGCGTCATTCCGGGCCGCTCCACCGAACGCCGATCGAGTGTTCGACACCGAGATGGTCCAAGATTCGTGCGACGACGAAGTCAACCAGGTCCGCGATCCGTTTCGGCTTCCCGTAAAATCCCGGGGATGCGGGCATGATGACGACGCCGAGGCGTGCGAGCTTCAGCATGTTCTCCAGGGCGATTGCGCCGACCGGGGTCTCACGAGGGACCAGGATCAGTTTCCGATTTTCCTTGATCGCCACGGCGGCGGCTCGCGTGACGAGATTATCGGCGATGCCTGTGGCGATCTTTGCGAGCGTCGTCCCACTGCACGGTACCACGACGACGGCCCGGAAGAGAGACGAGCCCGACGCAGGCGCCGCCGCCAGATTGTCCTCGCCGTAAGTCGACCGTGCCCCTGCGGCAAATTCCTTCATCGTCAGACCGGTCTCAATCTCGATGACCGCTTGGGCGTCCTTCGTGGTAACGAGATCGGCGCGGTCCCCGAGAATCTCGATGAGGCGCCGCGCATATTCCACGCCGGAGGCGCCCGAGACGGCAACTAGGATCCTCGGGTCGGAAGACACACTCGTGAGAGGAGGGGAGTCCACATGAAGATTCCGCGGGATCGGGGTCCGCGTGGCCTCGGACATCATGGTCCCAGGAATCAACCTTAAACAAGGTTAACTCTCGGGGATGCGGAAGAGACAAGTCCCCGCTCCGAATCCGTACACCGTGGTTCGCGGCATCGTCCGTCGGGCAACCCTCGGGGATTTGGATCTCCTCGTCCGCCATCGCCGCGGCATGTGGAGGGCAATCGCAAGGATCTCGAAAGCGGACCTCGACGCTGCCGACCGCGCGTACCGTCGTTGGGCACGGACGCAGATGAAGTCGAATCGGTTCGCCGGCTTCATCGTCGATGTCGGAGAGGAACCCGTCGCGAGTGGCTGTGTCTGGCTCATGCAAGTTCAGCCGAGGCCGAACTGGAAAGGGACCACGGCTGCGTATCTTCTCTCGATGTTCACGGAGCCGGCCCATCGCGGTCGCGGGCACGGAGCTCGCATCGTGCGCGAAACGATTCGATTCGCAAGGGCACGCGGAATCCACGTGATGCTCCTCCACGCTTCGGCATTTGGCGAGCCGATCTACACCCGCCTCGGATTCGAACGAACAACGGAGATGCGTTTGTTCTTAGACCTCGAAAAACGTCGGAGTGGGCGCGTGGGTACCTCCGAGAAAACCGCTCGACGCGCGAGATGACAATCCGCTCCGTGAGAGCACGCAAGCCTTCAAATACGACCTTGATTTATGAAGCGCGAACCCGACGCGTGTTCCCGATGACGACCGCATACGATGTACCTCCGGTCCTCCTGATCGAACGCATCAAGGAGAAGTTGCAGGCGGAAGGCAAGATCAAGCCGCCAGAATGGGCGGCGTTCGCCCGCACGGGCGTGAACACGGAGAAGGCCCCGGTGCAAAAGGACTGGTGGTATCGCCGGGTCGCCGCGGTCTTGCGGAAGGTCTACTTGCACGGGCCGGTCGGCACGTCGCGCCTCGCGGCGGAGTTCGGCGGACGCCGGGATGACGGTTCCGCGCCGTATCACCCGCGCCGCGGCTCGCGCTCGGTCGCCCGCGAGGCGATGCAGCAGCTCGAGGCGTTGGGTCTCCTCACGAAGACGGACAAGAAGGGCCGCTCGATTAGCGCCCAGGGCCGCAAGCTCCTCGATTCCCTCGCGCACGACATCTTGATGGAACTCGCGAAGACGAATCCCGAGCTCACGAAGTACGCGGGAGGCCCGTGATCCGATGTCGATGGACCAGGACGAGCTCGATGCGATCCGTCGGCGAAAGATGGCGGAGCTGCAGCAGGCCCAGGTGCAGGCCCAGGCCGAGCAACAGTATCGGGACCAGCAACAAGCCCAACGGCAGACGATTCTCCGTCAGATCTTGACCCCGGAAGCGCGCGAGCGGCTTGGACGGATCGAGCTCGCGTACCCGGAGCTCAAGGAGAACATCGAGAACCAACTCATCGCGCTCGCGCAAAGCGGCCGGGTGCAGCGGATGATCGACGACCCGACCCTCCGGCAAATCCTCGAGCGCGTGATTCCCCGCAAGCGGGACATCAAGATCGAGAGGCGTTGACCGTGGCGAGGAACAAGCCGTACGCGAAGAAGCTCCGCCTCCTTCGGGCGGTCAAGTCGAATCGGCGTGTCCCCGCGTGGGTCATCCAGCGGACGAAACGGCGATTCACGCGCCACCCGAAGAAGCGGTCGTGGCGACGAAACAAGCTGAAGGCGTGAGGCCATGGCCGAGCAGGAAGAGGAACGCATCATGGTCATCCCCTTGCGGGCCGCCTGGGCGGCGTCTCGCACGGACCGAACCCCGCGGGCGATCAAGGCGATTCGCGAGCACGTGCAGCAACACCTGAAGCCGGACCGAATCTTCATCGACGATGTTTTGAACGAGTACTTGTGGAAGCGCGGCCGCGAGCATCCGCCCCGCCGGATCCGCGTCAAGGCGATCAAGTTCGAGGACGGCTCCGCCGTCGTCTCCCTCCCGGAGGACTGAGGGACCCATTTGCTTCGGCGGCTCCAGATCGCGGGGAACCCTTACATCGGCGTTTTCTGCGCGGCGAACGACGAGCTGCTGATCGTGGCCCCGGACGTCCCTAAGTCTGCGATCCGGCACATCGTCGGTGCGCTCGAGACCTCCCCCATCGTCACGAGCGTCGGGCACTCGACCGTCGTCGGCTCGCTCCTCGCGTTGAATTCGAAAGGCATCCTCGCGTCCCCGTTCATCGAGGAGGCGGAGCTCGACGCGATCGGCGACGCGGTCTATCCGCTCCCGCATCGGCTCAGCGCGGTCGGGAACAACGTCCTGTGCAACGACTACGGGGCGGTGGTCCATCCGGGCTACGACGACGAAGCGGTCACGTTCATCGGAGAGGTCCTCGGGGTGAATGTCGTGCGCGGCACCGTCGCGGGCATCAAGACCGTCGGCAGCGTCGCGGTCGCGACGAACAAGGGCGTCCTTTGCCATCCGCACGCGCGTCCGGGGGAGATGGAGGTCGTCAAGTCCACGTTGCGGGTGCCCGTCGTGATCACGACCGCGAACTACGGCGCCGCTCAGGTCGGCGCGTGCATGGTCGCGAACTCCCACGGGGCCGTCGTAGGCTCGCGGACCACACCCATCGAGCTGGGGAGAATCGAGGAAGGCCTCGGGTTGTTTTAGCTCTGCCGTTTACAAACCGTCCGGCAAGTTTGATATATCATGGGATTGGTAGGTATCCTGACCATGAAAACCCTGGTCCTGTGCGTCGATCGGGACAACGACATCGGCGCCAAGACGGGGCTTCGGACCCCTCTCATCGGTCGCGACCAGAATCTGGCGGCGGCGACGAAGCTCGGGCTCGCGGATCCCGAAGATTCCGACGTCAACGCCCTGCTGAGCGCGGTCTCGATCTACGACGGCCTCCAGAAAGAGAACACGGACGCGGAGGTCGCGACGATCTGCGGGGATGTCCGCGTCGGTGCCGTCTCGGATCTCGTCCTGACGAAGCAACTCGACCAGGTCCTCGAACAGCTCCGGCCGGATCGCGTGTTCCTCGTCTCCGACGGAGCCGAGGACGAAGCGTTCTCGCCGATCATCGGCTCGCGGATCCGGGTCGACCACGTGCGTCGGGTGTACGTCCGGCAGACGCCGACCGCGGAATCGTTGTACTACACGATCGGCCGGCAGCTGAAGAATCCCCGAGTGCGCCGTAAGATTGTGGCCCCCCTGGGATTCGTCCTCCTGCTGTTCGGCGCGATCTATCTGGCCCTCCCCAACGCGGCCTCGGGCCTCGCCCTCATCCTCGCGGGCCTGTATTTCATCATGATCTCGTTGCCGTTCCAGAGCATCGGCGACGTGTTCAAGAAAGGCGGCGAGTACTACGACCGGGTCCGGGATTCCGTTGCCACGGGGAACCTGGGGATCTTCTTCAACGTCTCCGCGCTCATCCTGATCCTCGTCGGGATCTTCTTCGGAGCGGATACCGCGGGCCGGAACGGCGGGACTTCCTACGTGTCGCAGTTCCTCTGGTTCGTCATCGGCGCGGTCTGGTGGATCGTCATCGGCACGCTGCTCTTCGAAGGCGGCAAGGTCATCAGCGCCTACCTTCGTCATGGCCGGGCTCCCCGGCACGCGGTCGCCGTCGCGGTGACGTTCGTCGCGCTGGGCCTCTTGGTCCTCGGGATGACGCAGATCCTCCAGACGATCCTCGGGGAGTACAACCCGGCCGCCTCCTTGCCGCTGATTTATCTGAGCATGGGCCTCGCCCTGTTTCTCGTCGCGGTCACCGGTCTCTCATACCGAACGCGGGCGGAGCGCCCGGATTCGGCCGATGAGAGCTAGCCGCCCCGAGGGTTCGGATGGAATTCGAGGCCTGGGAGCCGTTCTACGAAGAGATCCGGAAAGATTTCGGATTCTCCCGGGAAAAGGACGAGGCGGTTGCCGTCGAGCTCGACAAGCTCCTTGGCGGGACTCGGGTGGCCGACTCGGGCCTTCGAAAGATCATCCGAGGGAAGGAAGTGACGGTGGCCGGAAACGGTCCGAACGTCGCACAGGAGATCGGCGAGGCCCGCGGGGTTCTCCTCACCGCGGACGAGGCCACCTCGGTCGCGCTTGAGAAAGGTCTCCTTCCGGCCATCCTCGTGACCGACCTGGACGGGACGGTGACGGATCAAGTGAAAGCGAATGTCGAGGGAACGATCGCGGTGATCCATGGCCATGGCGACAACGGGCCGGCGGTGCGACAATGGGCCCCGCGGTTCTCCGGGGCGACGGTGGCGACGACACAATCCAGGCCCGTCGGAGGCCTTCGGAATTTCGGAGGCTTCACGGACGGAGATCGGGCCGTGTTCCTCGCGGATCACTTCGGCGCCGCACGTATCCGATTGGTCGGCTTCGACTTCGAGCAACCGAATGCAAAGGACCTCGACCGCCACACGAAACAGCGAAAGCTCGACTGGGCGTACATCCTCCTCGGCAGTCTCCATCGAGACGAGCTCGAACTATGAGAGCGGCTTCCGGGACTTCAACGTCCGCCAACTGAGGATCGGTTCTCGCGCCGCCTGGACTTCGTCGACGCGCGCGACCGCGGTGTTGTGAGGCGCGGAGTGCAACGTTTCGGGATCCTCCTTCACGATTTTCTTGAGGGCCTCCACGAACCCGTCCAGCGTTTCCTTCGTCTCCGTCTCCGTTGGCTCGACCATGAGCGCTTCTTCGACCAGGTGCGGGAAGTACACCGTCGGCGGATGGTAGCCGAAATCCATGAGGCGCTTGGCGAGGTCCACCGTGCGGACGCCTCGCTCGGCCGCGAGCTTCGCGGCACTCGCGACGAACTCATGCTTCCGGAGCCCGCCGAACGGCACGTCGAGGACCCCGGCCAGCCGGTGACGGATGTAATTCGCGTTCAGCACCGCCCGGTCGGAGACCTCCTTGAGGCCGTCTCCGCCCATCCGGAGAATGTAGGCGTACGCTCGCACCAGGAGGGCGAAGTTCCCGTACCACGCGCGCACTTTCCCGATCGACTTCGGGCGGTCGTAGTTCAGGTGATAGCCGCGGCCGTTCAGCCCGATCACCGGCACCGGAAGGAACGGCTCAAGCGGTTTCTTGACGCCGACGGGTCCGGCCCCCGGGCCCCCGCCGCCATGGGGCGTCGTGAAGGTCTTGTGCAGATTGAAGTGGACGATGTCGAAATTCATCTTGCCCGGGGAGGTGCGGCCCAGGATCGCATTGAAATTCGCGCCGTCGTAATAGAGGAGGCCGCCCGCGTCGTGGACGATCTGCGCTATGTCCAGGACGTGCTCTTCGAAGATCCCGAGGGTGTTCGGATTCGTCAGCATGAGTGCGAGCGTCTTCGGACCCGCCGCGGCCTCGAGCGCTTTGAGGTCGACGCGTCCGTCCTTCGATGGAATCTCGATGAGGTCGAACCCGAGCATCCCCGCCGAGGCGGGGTTCGTGCCGTGTGCGGTGTCGGGGATGATCACCTCATGCCGTTCCTCCCCGCGCTCCCGGTGGTACGCCTGCGCGAGGAGCAAGCCTGTGTACTCGCCTTGGGCTCCCGCCGCGGGCTGCAACGTGACCGCATTCATCCCCGCGATCCGTGCGAGGAGGTCCTGCAGCTCGTACAGGACGCGGAGCGCCCCTTGGACGGTGGACTCGTCCTGATCCGGATGGATCCGGGCAACGGTCGGGAGGGCCGCGAGTTCCTCCGTGAATTTCGGGTTGAATTTCATCGTGCACGATCCGAGCGGATAGAATCCGGTGTCGATTCCAAAGTTCATTTGCGAGAGACGCGTGAAGTGCCGCACCACATCGTGCTCGGACAGGTTCGGGATGGCGAGTTGGTCCCGCCGAATCTTCGCGGGGACGAGATCCTCGAGGTCAATCGCGCTGTCCGGGCCGGATCGCTTCTCCATCAGAAGCGGCTCGTCCCAGTATGCTTGGCGGAAGTTCATCGGAATGCCTCTAACGCACCGAGGAGACGTTGCACCGCCTCCGGGGTATGGCGACCCGTCGTTGCGAAAAGCGCGGCATCACTCAGTTCCGGGAGTTGACGGGTCAGCGGTAGGCCGCCGTGGATGCCCTTCTCCAGGAGAGCCCTGTGGACTGGCGCATAGCCCTTCTTCCGTCGGACCACGAACTCGTTGAAATGGGCGCCGTGGAAGAGCGGGGCCTCAAATCCGGTGATCTTGTCGATCGCACCCGCGAGTTCCTTCGCGCGACGAATGTTCTCCGCGGCGACTCGCCGGAGGCCATTGGAGCCGAGGACCGCCATGTACGTCGCGGCCGCGACCGCAAGGAGCGATTCGTTCGTGCAGATGTTCGACATCGCCTTCTCGCGGCGGATATGTTGCTCGCGCGTCTGGAGCGTCATGCAGAATGCGCGATGGCCTTTCGCGTCTCGCGTCAAGCCGATCACGCGTCCGGGCATTTTCCGGATGTGTTGTTGTCGGCACCCGAAGATTCCCAAGAGTGGACCGCCGAAGTTCATCTGCGTGCCGAGCGGTTGTCCTTCTCCGACAACGATGTCCGCTCCGAAGTCCCCTGGAGGACGGACGACCGCTTGGGCGATCGGATTCACCCCGACGACTAGCACCCCGTTCGTCATGGCTCGAATTTCCTCGAGCTGTTCTTCGAATCGGCCGAAGAAGTTCGGATTCTCGATGTACACGCCGCAGACGTCGGGAGAAAGAGAACCCTTCAGCTTCGCGAGATCGAGCATCCCGCTCTCCCGGTCGTAGTCCACTTCGCGGACCTCGAGGCCCGCGCCGAGGACGTAGTTCGCGAGCACCGCCCGTCGGTTGTGCCGCAACGCACGCGGGATGAGGAAGATCCGACCCCCGTGGATTCGATGAGCCATTCGGGCCGCTTCGCCGAGCGCCGTCGAGCCGTCGTACATCGACGTGTTCGCCGCGTCCATCCCGGTGAGCTCGCAGATGAGGCTCTGATACTCCCAGAGCGCCTGGAGGAGGCCTTGACTGATCTCGGGCTGGTACGGCGTGTACGACGTGTAGAACTCGGAGCGGGAGACGACGGCCCGCACGCTCGCGGGCACGAAGTGATCGTACAAGCCTCCCCCGAGGAACGTGGGCATGTCGACCACGGTCCGATTCGCCGCGAGCATCGAAGTCACGCGCGCGACGACGCGGTCCTCCGGCAATCCGTCCGGGATGTCGAGCTTCGAAATCCGCACGGCGGAGGGAATGTCCGCGAAGAGGTCGTCGACGCTCCGCAGGCCCATCTCCCGGAGCATCTCGTCCTCGTCCGAGGGCATGCGGTCTCTGCGGAGAGAGGAGCGGAGCTTAAGGGTTTTGAATGGGTCCGCGCGAGGGGTGCTCGACGGAGTCTATTTGCCCCGAGCAAACATTCGGCGCATGGAGGAAACGTTTGCTTCCCCGAGTCATCGCTTCTCTGTTGCTCCTGCTCGCCGGCGTTTGGTGGGGCCTTGCCGTCGTCGCGTGGATCGGATGGGAGAGACGCTTCGCATCTGCGGGTCTAAGGGAGGCACGCGAGGGAACACCGAAAAAGAAACGTGATTGGGCTTCCACGATCGTGGATGTGATTCAGTTCGGGCTGCCCGCAATCCTGGCGGTCGGCTTGGCGATCGACGGGCTCGACTCGGGCATCGTCTTCTACGGGTACCCCTGGTCGTTCGTCCCTCCGTTCGCGGAGGTCATCCAGGTTCTCGGTGCCGTCCTGTTGTTCCTCGGATTACCTCTGTTCACGTCGGGCGCATATCTGACCGGGAAGTACGTGTATGGCAAGCTTCCCGGGGAACGGCCTCTCCTTCAACGCGGACCCTACCGCTACATTCGGCATCCGATCTATCTGTCGTTCCTCCTCACTTCCGTGGGCTTCCTTCTCCTTGCGGAGAACCTCGTCATCCTTCCGCTCTTGTTCGCCCTGACGGCGCTCAAGTATCCGAAGCCCGAGGAGGAAGAGCTGATCCGGCTGTACGGAGACGCGTATCGGGAATACCGGAATCGCACCGGGCGATTCTTCCCAAGACTCCGACGGCGCTAGGTCGGAGTCCCCGGCAAACGGCCTGACCCATAAGTCGAGAAGTCCCGCACCAGACGGAGCCCGGAGCCTCCCTCCACGATTGCGGCGGATGCGAAGGCTATGGAGTTCTTGTACGCCTCGGTCGGGGCCTCGCCTCTCAAGGTCGAAGTCACCAGGGAGAAGAGCGTCCCGTGACCGACGACCGCCGCGGTGTCACCGTCCACCTCCTTCGCGATGTCCTCGAGACAGTCACGACATCGGACCGCAGCCCGCTCCAAAGATTCCTTGCTCGGGGGGACGAAGTCAAGGTCCGCCCATGCTTTCTTCTCCAGCGCCGCGTACTCGGGCTGTGGGATTCCCGATTCGTCGGCGGACCATTCCTTCAGGCACGAGCGCTTCGTGATCGACCGTCCGAACGCGCTTGCTAGGATGATGGCGCTTTCGATGCTCCTCCTCAGGGGGCTCGCGAAGACGGAGGAAGGAGGGTCCGCCGGCCACGCCCGACCGAGGGCACGGATCTGGTGCTCCCCTCGTTCCGAGAGCGGCGCTCGGTCGAAGTTCGACGTGTACGGAGGGCGGACGATTTCGCCGTGGCGGACGAGGACGAGCGTCGCGGTCATGCGGAAACGCCCCCGGACACGACGCCGATCACGCGAATCCTCTCGCCGTCTCTCAAGCTCTCGTCCGCGGGAATCGGTCCGTCGCCCCGGATCAAAATGTGTGCGTCCGGGGCAAGTCGAAGGGCCCGGAGCAAATCGACACCCCTGGCCGTTGGACCCAATTCGACGGACTCTTCCCTCCGACCCGGGAGAAGTTCCGCGGTGACGCGCATCGGGTCGTCGAGGACGCTCCCGGACTTAAGCGTTCTCCCGCGAGCGCAAACGTCGGAACACTTATCCGAACCTTCGGTCTCAGGATGATTCGCTGCCCAGGTCGCCTAGTCCGGTAGGGCGGCGGTCTCGAAAACCGCTGGGTTACCCCTCGCAGGTTCAAATCCTGCCCTGGGCGCTTCTCTCCATGAAGATAGCCGAAATTCCTTGTCGCCTCAGATTGCCGTCGCGTCCGTGGTGCGTTTCCCCTCAACGCAGGTCCCTCGCGCCTTTCCGGTTGGACGCGATATGGCGCGAACCTACCGAGGCCAGGGATTCGTCCTCCCTCAGCGAACAGCCATCTTCCATCAGTAGGTCCGTCTCGCCTCGCGCGAGCGGTGAGGGGGTGCGGGGTCTTTTCCGTTTCTCCGCGGAGAGCGTCTCGCAAAACCTAAAAGCTGGCCGCGCGGAATGGGGACCGCTCAGCCACGGTCGAGTGAGTCCTCACCGATGTCTACGTCTCTTGATTCGATGGGATGGCCCAGCACCCTTCCGGTGACGTGCTCGGCGACGGGCGGCTCGAGTCAGCCGGACTTCCTTCCGCGCCATCGCGTCAGGCAGGCGTCATCTCTATTTGAATCATCCTTTCGTTGCTCAGGATCGTCATCACAAACCGGATTCGTCGCGGCGCGACAATTTTGCAGCCGCAACCTTATCTGTCTCGGCCTCGATGCCGGGGCGAGGCCGGTGACCTTCCGCATTTCTCGGCTGGGTTTTTTCCTATTGCATCATGACGAATCCGCACTTTGCGTCTAGCAGGTGACACTCAATGGCGGATCGGCTGCAAGGTGCACCTGTCGCGGATCGCCTTCGGAACGGGGCGCGTGCATGGGCCGAAAGTCTGTCTCCGCTACGGATCCGGAGCGTGCGCATTTACCTCTCGGGACAAGTCATCTCCCTCATCGGAATCTGGATGCAGCAGACGGCGCAGTCGTGGGTCGTCTGGGAGCTGACCCACTCCGGCACCGCGTTGGGCATCGCCGCGATGCTCGCATTCTTGCCGACGTTTGTCCTCGGGCCGTGGATGGGCGTCTTCGCCGACCGCTGGGACCGACGGAAAGTGCTCATCGCAACCCAGTCCTTCGCGATGATCCTCGCGTTCGTGTTCGCGATCCTCGTCCAGACCCGCGTCATCGCATTGTGGCACGTGTTCGTCCTCGCGACTCTGCTCGGGATCGTGAGCGCGCTCGACTTCCCCTCGACGCAGGCGTTCATCGGGGACATCGCGGGCATGTCACGCGTCCGAGAGGCGATCATCTTGAACACGTCGATCTTCCAGGTGAGCCGGATGATCGGGCCGGCCCTCGCCGGCTGGGGGATCGGCTATCTCGGCGTTGCCTCCGCCTTCTGGATCAACGGCGTCACGTTCCTCGCGGTCATCGCGAGCCTCCTGATGATCCGAGGGAATCAGCTCCGTCGGACGTCGACCGGACGCCCGCTTCAGGAGTTCCGCGAAGGCCTCCTGTTCCTCCACAAGGAGACGAGGGCGCAAGACCTGCTCGCGTTCAGCGTCATGGTCACGTTCTTCGGCATCTCGAGCATCATCATCTTGCCCGCGGTCGTGTCGCTCGTCCTCGGAGGGGGCGCGGAGATGCTCGGATTTCTCCTCGCGTCCTCGGGGGCGGGTGCGCTGGTCGGCGCCCTCTTCCTGACACCGCTGGCCCAACGGGCTCGTCGAACAGGGAGCATGCTGGCCGCGAACGTTGTCTGGAGCGGCGTGTGGCTCGTCCTATTCTCCTTCACTCGGACATTCGTCTATGCCGCCATCGCGATCTTCTTCGTCTCGCTGACCATCCCGGTGGTGCTGACGACGGCGAACGGCCTACTCCAGATCCTCGCTCCGCCGGATATGCGCGGAAGGGTGCTGAGCATCTTCCTGATGATCAGTTTCGGCGCGCAGCCGATCGCCGCTCTCCTCATCGGAGTCGCCGCGGACGCCTTCACCCCGATGGGAGCCGTCCTATTGAACGGGGCCTTGATGATCGCCGCCGCCGGCGCTCTGGTCGGCCTCCGATCCGGACTCCTTTCCTGGGAGGCGCGACAGACGATGACCGGCGCCGCGGCCGGGCCGCCATCGCGATAGGCGCTTCACGTTGCCCATCAGAGTGGACATCACGGACGCCTCCACGGAGTCCGGCGCCCGCGGGACACGGCTGCGCGTTCGCCAAACCTTCCAGAGATAGAACCCGAGGACTGCGACCCCGATGGGACTCGCGAGTACGAGCAGGTCCAGGCCCAGTGGCAAACCGAACAAACCCGATGCCTCGACGGCGATCGTCTCGGATAGCGCGAAGGATTGATTCGCCGAGTCGTTGACGGAAAGCCGAATCACATACCGGCCTCTCGTCGTCCATGCGTGCGAGACCGCGCACCCGGTTGCGCCGGACCCATCTCCGAAGTCCCACGTGCAGTTGTACGGACCGATTCCGCCGGTCGGATGGGCGATGAGCTGAGCGGTCTCCCCCACGATTGCCGGGGTTGGGCCTACGCGGAAGCTCGCGATGAGGGCCATGATGACGTCGACGGATTGCGAGCTCGAACCGTGATGGCCGCTGGAATCGGTGACGCTCAACAGGACTCGGTACGAGCCGGTCGCATTCCACGCATGGGATGCCGAGCATCCGGTTCCCGACGTGTTGTCTCCGAAGTCCCATGAACAGGTATACCCGCCGGACCCACCGCCCCCGGTCGCGACAAAGGACACCGTTTCGTTTACCGCCGTAAGGGATGTCGTCATGCGGAACGTGACGTTGAGGGGCCCGCCCGGCGGGCCGAGGTCGGGTTGCACATCGACCGCGCGCGTATCCGATGTTCGGTTTCCGCCGGAATCGGACAGGACCACAACCACGACGTAATGCCCGACGGCCGCCCAGGCGTGAGACGTCGAGCAGGCCGTCGAGTTGCCCCCGTCGCTGAAGTCCCACCTGCAGGTGTAACCGCCGGCTCCGCCTCGACCGGTCCCGGAGAGGGAGACGGACTCGTTGACCCGGGGAAGGGACGTCGACATCGACATCGTCACGCTCAGCGGCTGCGGCGGAGGGCCGCTCAGCGAGGAGACCGCGATCGGCGACAGGGCGACCATCCGGCTCGCCCCCAACGAATCGGTCGCGCGAACGAACGGCGCGTAGTTGCCGGGATTTGGATACCTGTGCGAGACCCCGGGGCCAACACCGGACTGGCCGTCCCCGAAGTCCCAGGAATAGGAGAAGGGGTCGCCGCCTCCGCCCGTCGCCGTTGCGCTGAATTCGAACGACGTATCCGTGTTCCCCGATGCGGGCGCTCCGGAAGCCGTGACCTGGATGTTTGAGATGGCGACCGACACCGAGCCCGATGCCGTTCCGCCGTTCGCGTCGGTGACGACGACGCGGGCCTGATACGATCCGGGTTGCGCGAACGCGTGTGCCACTTGGATGCCCGAGCCCGTGGCTCCGTCCCCGAGGGACCACGCATAATCCGTGAATCCTCCCGGGCCGCCGGTGGCCTGCGCGGAGAATGTGAGGGATGTGCCTGGCGCGGCGGCCGAGGGATTTGCGTACGCAGCTGCCGCCGGAGATGAGCTCACGTCAACAGAGGTCGAAGCGGCGGCAGTCCCCGAGGCAGAATCGGTTGCCGTGCAGGTCACGGTCATCGCTCCCGCCGATTGGTACACATGGCTCACGGCCGAGCCGCTCCCGGCGTTTCCGTCGCCAAAGGTCCATCCGTACGAATACGGCGCAGCTCCGCCCGTGGCGGAGCACGTGAACGAGACCGACTGGCCGACGTCGGCGGCCTGACGCGGCGCGTTAACCGTCGCCCCGAGTGGGGCCGGGGGTGCCGAGACGCTCACGGTCTGCGTCGGTGCGACCTTGGCGCCTCCCAGGGAGTCGGTCGCGGTGACCGCGGGCGAATAGCTGCCCCCGGCGGTGTACGAGTGGGTGACGGGAGAACCGGTCCCCGTGGTCCCGTCTCCGAACGTCCACGTGAATGAATACGGGGAGCCGCTGCCTCCGCTCGCCGATGCCGTGAACGTGAAGACCGTGGTCGCGTCGCCGCTCGTCGGCGATACATCCGCGGTGACGCCGATGGCGGAGATCGTCACCGACGTGGAGGAAGAGGCAGTTCCCCCGTTTCCATCCGTCGCGGTGACCGTCGCCTGATACGACCCGGGCCCGGTATACGCGTGCGTGGCCGGCGCACCGGAACCGGACGAGCCGTCGCCGAACGTCCATTCGTACGAGAACGACCCATCGCCGCCCGAGGGAGATGCGCTGAACGTAAGCACCGTTCCCGGAGCCGCCAGGTCGTGATCGACGGACGCGGCCACGGACGGAAGCGGGCTGACGACGACGCTCTTCGACGCCGTCGCAATTCCCAGGAGGACGTCGGTGACGGTGCACGTCGCGTCGTAGGTTCCGGGCGACCCGAACGAGTGGGTGACCGTCGGACCCGTCCCGATTCCACCGTCGCTGAGGGTCCACGCATAGACGTACGGCGGAGTTCCGCCGGACGCGCTGCACGCGAACGTGATGCTCTGGTCGACATCGGCGGCGGAACGGTCCGCGCTGACATGGGCACTCAGTGCGTCGGCGGGAGAAACGCCTGGGCTCGCCGATGCCGCTTGGACGACCGGGGGCCCCGGTGCGAGAGCTGGCCCCGCCCCGAGTCCCGCCCACGTCGGCACGAGGGCAAGGACGAGCAGCATCACGAGTGCCACAATGCCCCGTGCCCGCGCAAGGGCTGCCATCGGCACGATCCCTAACCCGTCGAACCTCCACGAGAGGTATTAGTACGCAACCCACCCGTTGAAACCGATTGTGTTCATTCGTAATCATGACGGCCTAGTCCCCGCGTCCACTTCGACCGCGGCTGCGACACTCGCGGGAGACGGCAGAAACCTAATGGCCGCGGCACCGCATGCCGAGCCATGGCCGCCCCGTTCGGCAAGCTCCTCTACCTGTATGTCGGCACCTCGGACTTCGATCGCGACCTGAAGTACTACACGAACGTCCTCGGTGCGAAGGTCTTGTGGAATCAACACGCGATGGGGGCCAAAGTCGCTGCGCTTCGATTGTGCGAAGGGCCCCAGTATCTGCTGGCCGACCACCGGCCCGCGCCGACGTGCCTGCCGCTGTTTGAGGTGAAGGACCTGAAGGCGAAGGCCAAGGAGCTCCGATCCCGAGGATGGAAATCCGAAGGTCGTTCCTTCGAGGTCCCTCCGGGCCCGTGCCTGGTCTTCAAGGATCCGAGCGGGAACGAGCTCGCACTCCTCGAGAACGCGCGCCCGAACGTGATGGGCGAAGGCTTTGAGGACTAGGACGGCTCTCATGCTGTCCGGCCCGAGGTGAGGTGATGCGGATGTTCGAGCACCCGAACGCGGCTCTCGTCGAGCGCTTGTACGCGGCGTTCGATGCGAAGGATGTCGCCTCGCTGGGCAAGCTGATCGCGGAGGACGCGGTGTGGCATGTCCCCGGAACCAGCCCGGTCTCGGGAGATCACCGGGGCCAGGCGGCGATCTTCGCGTACTTTCAGAAACTCGCGGAGCTGACCGACGGCACGTTCCACGCGGAGCTCATCGACGTCCTCGCGAGCGACATGCATGCGGCTGCCTTGGCCGCCGCGAAGGGGACCCGGGGGGATCGCGTCTTCGAGCAAACCTACCTGCTCTTCCTGCGAATCGAAAACGACCGGATCATCGAGGCGCGGTTGTTCAATGAGGACGAGGAAGCGTTCCAGGCGTTCTGGTCCTAGGGATGCCATTCTCCCGGGGAGCTTCGATTGACACGTCTTTCGTCGCCGGCCCTGACCTGTGACCGGCCCCGTCGGAACCCGCTCAACAAACCCCGCGGACGTCTTGTCGGCTTCCATGATTGCAGACTTGCAGAACGCGTACATCAACGCGGTGGAACGGGTGGGAGCGAGCACGGTCAACGTGAGCACGGCGGGAGCGGCGTACGGTCCTCCGTTCGGGAGACCATGGCCGCGTCGGGGCTTCGGCTCCGGAGTCCTCCTCGACGCCCAGGGCCACGTCCTCACGACGCATCACGTGATCGACGGAGCGGCCAAGGTGATCGTGACCTTCGCAGACGGTCGCGTCCTCAGCGGGGCGGTGGTCGGCGGAGACGATGAGACGGATATCGCGATCATCAAGGTCGACGGGAAAGACTTCCAGGCGGCGGAGTTCGCGGACTCCGACCAGCTCAAGGTCGGCCAGCCCGTGCTGGCGATCGGGAATCCGCTCGGCCTTCCGGGCGGCCCGACGGTCACCTCCGGCGTGATCAGTTCGTTGCGGCGCAACCTGTCGTTCGGTCCCGGAGACGGCCTTCCCGTGATCCAGACGGATGCCGCGGTGAATCCGGGGAACAGCGGGGGTCCCCTCGTCGACTTGCAGGGACGGGTCGTGGCGATCAACACCGCGACGATTCCGTTCGCCGAGGGCATCGGGTTCGCGATTCCGATCAACGCGGCGCTCGGCGTCGCGCGCCAAATCCTCGAACACGGACACGTCCAGAGGCCCTGGCTCGGCGTCGCCGGCTACGACGTCGACCGCCGGGTCGCGGCGTACTACGGCATCACGAGCCGGCAAGGCGTGTTCCTCGCCGAGGTCTCGTCCGGATCTCCGGCGGAGGCCGCGGGTCTCCAGGTCGGCGACGTCCTCACGTCGCTCGGGGGCCGCGCTCTCAGCGGAGTCGCGGACCTCGTGGACGGACTCCGAGAGCGCGCGATCGGTGACACGATCGACATCCAGGCGGAACGTCGAGGCCAAGCGCTGCGCGTGAAAGCGAAACTGGCCAGCCGGCCGTTCTGAGCGCAAACCTTCAAAACCGGTTCCACGATGGGCGGACCATGCGCCCGCTCCACCCGGAGATCTGCCCGCGGTGCGGCAAGCCGACGTGGAACTGGTACTACCTTTCGACCCGGATCTGGATCGAGTGCGAGCATTGCGGTTTCAAGGACAGCGTGAGCAACACGCCGGTCAGTGGCGCGAACACGGACAGCTCGACGCGGAAAGTGCCGTCCTCACGGGCGTGAGTCGTCACCCGGGCGACGTCGAGCAACCATGAAATAGCGTCACGGCCGTGCGCCCTGCGAACCGATGGCGAGTGCGTTCCAGATCGTGGGGGCCGAGTGGCTCGTTCTCGCTCTCGGCATCTGCCTGATCGGCATTGTCGCCCTGGTCTTCGGCGCGCTGTGGATGTACCGCGACGCGCAAGCCCGGCGCATGGACGCGACCGTCTGGGTCGTTCTCTTGGTCGTCGCCACGCTGCTAGCCGGAATCATCGGTTTCGTGATCGTCCTCGTGATCTATCTGGTGGTTCGCGAGAGCCGTCCGATCGGCGGCGCCATGCCGATGGGCTACGGGCCGTACGGTCCGCCCCCCGCGGCGGTGATGCCGGCCGCATGTCCGGTGTGCGGACGCCCGATGATCTGGTATCCGCAGTACCAACGTTGGTATTGTCCGTCGTGCGGCGCGTATCGTTGAGATGATCTCAGAGTCGGCGGAATGCGGCCGTGAGGGTTCGAACGGTGTGCGGGCGCCAGTAGAGGACGTCGAACAGGGCCGGATCACCGTCCATCTTCAGGAATTGCCTGCGGATCATCGCGGTGCCGTACCAATAGCAGAACGCGTACGAGGCCCAGGTGCGGTTGCGCGCGTACCGGACGTCCCGCACCGCCTGCTTCCAGTCGACGAGGCCGGAGTGCATCGCGTACCGGAGGAGTTCGCGCCGCGGCTCGTCCCGGTGGACCATGAACGCGAGGTTCACCTCGGTCCCCCAGCGCAGCCGGTTCAGGGCCAGCGTCATGCGGTCTTCCGGCGTTTGGTCCCAGCGGAGGAACCACATGGCATTCTCCCCGATGCCCTCCTCGACAGGCCCCATCGGGCACGCTGCCAGGGAGACCGCGGCCTCCCGCGGGAAATCGCCGTGGAGATATTCCCACTCCCGCGTCGCCTGGTGCACGTGATGGCCCGGGTACGCCTCGTGGGCCGCCATGTCGCGGAGGGCGGGCCAGGTCCACCGCAAGTCGACGTTCAGCTTCACGGTGCTCTGGTAATCCCGCGTGTACTCGCAGATGCCGGAGATCGACCTTCCGTGCGTCGCGACGAGACGGACCCGCTCCGTCTTCGGCAGTTTGAACAGCCTTCGCGCATCACGCCGGGCGAGTCCCAGATATCGCTCCATGGTCGGCAAGACGGCGTGGGGCGTGACCCGATGTTCCCGTTCCCAGGTCTCCACTGCTGATCGGAGTCCATCGTCCCGCCCCACAGGCAGGATACGTCGGACCTCGCGGCGTAAGGAGTCCAGCTCGGCTTCGGCGGCCGGCCGCGGTGGGAGATCGTAGAAGTCGCGCACCTGTCGCGGCAGGGGAGGGGCCGGACCGCGAACCTGGCGGATGAGGGCACGCAGGGTGGGCAGGTGATCCTCGAGCCAGTCCCGTCGAAAGCCGCGCGGCTCTTTGCGGGTGAGGCGCCTCAGGCGCTCCAAGGCCTCTTCGATTTCCGCCCATGTGGCCAGGGGCGCCAGCCGAACCGGATCGAGGTTCCATGGAGTGAGGCGCGTGCCGTCCCGCGCCCTCGATCGACGATCGAGGGCGGAAGCGAGGCGGAGGAACGCCCGGGCTGGCTCATCCCCCACAGGCCGACGCGGCGGCACCTCGTCGGAAACGAGCCCAGGGTCAAAACAGTTTCGCGTATCTACTGGAGCGGCCACGTGTACGTCACGTAAAGGACCAGCGCCGACAAGCCGACGCAGAGCGCAACGACGATCCACGGGGCCACTTTGAGCGCCTTCTCATCCTCTTGGTCGAAGTAACGGATGAGGCCCGCAGCCGAGTGGAAGCCCGAGTCACGGTCCTTTGCCATGCGCGTCCCGATTCTCCAAGGAATCTCGGTCTTAAAACGTTTTCGAGCCCAGATTTGATGACCTGAAGCACATCCGAAGAGCATTAATACGGCGCGGCCGGATTCGGCCTCGTCCCCCGGTGGTGGCGCTCACACGGTCGACCCTGGCGTGGTCTACATCGGGAAGAAACCGACGATGAATTACGTGCTCGCGGTGGTGACGTATTTCAACGGAGGTTCTCGGGAGGTCGTCGTCAAAGCTCGCGGGCGCTCGATCTCCCGCGCGGTCGACGTCGCCGAGATCGTCCGCGGCCGATTCCTCCCCGACGCCGAGGTGCGGGATGTCCGCATCGCGACGGAGAAGGTGACCTCCGAAGACGGCCGCGCGACGAACGTGAGCGCCATTGAGATCGTGTTGTCGAAGTGAGCTGCGGTCCGGGGAAAGACACGACCGCGCCGCCGGAGTACGACAAAGAATCGAGGGCGAGTGTGATTCCGCTGCCTGTTCTCTTCCGGCCGGCCCGGCGACGCGGTCTCATCGACGAAGATGTGCCGATTTGATTCGATTCGAAGCGGGTTGATTCGGAAGGCACTTAAGGTGACCGAGCATCGTGACCGTGATGCCTATTTCGATCCTCGAAGCCCTCGTCGCGGTTGGCACCGCCTCCCTCGTCAGCGTGCTCATCTTCCACTTTGTGAAGGCATGGTGGGTACCCCTCGTGGTCCTCGGCGTGTTCTGGGCGACGGGCATCGTTGTCGGCCCGCTCACGAATCGGACCTTCATCCAGCCCGCCGATCTCTTCGACACGAGCGAGCTCCATCATGATCAAATCGTGGCCCTCTTGGGGGTCCTTGGAATTGTTGGCGCGGTGTGGGCCGAACTCCGCTTGCGCAGGGCGACTCGTCCGAAGAGAATCGCCGCTCATACGTGAGACCGGACGAGGGCCAGTGGCCGCCATAGCCTTTCGGGCTTCGCTAGATTTCGACCGAGTCATGAAAGGCGAGATCGCTCCCGGTGAGGCGAGTGACGAACTCGTGCGACTGATTCGGGCGATGCGGCATAGCCCGAACGCGAGGTTCGCGAAGCCCTGACCGGATTTCTTTGTCGAACACCAGAAGCCGCGGAAAGAGATTTATCGGCCTGGTGTCTAGCCGGCCCGCATGGCGACGGTCGAGGTCCTGCTGTTGCTGGCCGTCGCGGCGTTCCTGGCGGGCCTCGCGGGTTCCTATCTGGGGATCGGGGGCGGCATCTTCCTGATTCCCTTCATGACGCTGGCGCTCGGGATCGACATCAAGGTGGCGATTGCGACGAGCCTGATCGGCGTCATCGCGACCTCCTCTGGCGCCGCGTCCGTGTATGTACGGGATCATCTCACGAACTTGCGCCTCGCGATGTTCCTCGAGGTCGCGACGACCCTCGGCGCGATTGCGGGCGCCGTCGTCGGGATCCTCGTGCCGAATGTCTATCTCTTCCTCACGTTCGGCGTCGTCGTCCTCTACGCCGCGGCGTCGATGGTGCGGATCGCGGAGACGGCGAAAGATCGCGCGTACCGAGGTGGGGAGGAAGAACGGCCCCTCGTGAAGCGCCTGAACCTGAGCAGCGTCTACTTCGACCAGGAAGACCAAGGCGTGTACCGGTACCGAGTCGAACGCCCCGGCGCCGGGTTCGGCGCTAGCGCTGCCGCGGGCGTGTTCTCGGGCTTGCTCGGTGTCGGCGGTGGATTCATCAAAGTGCCCGCGATGAATATCTTGATGCGTGTGCCGATGAAGGCCGCAGTCGCGACGAGCAACTTCATGATCGGGGTCACGGCGGCCGCGAGTGCGTTCATCTACTACTCGCAGGGCCTCGTCAATCCGCAGCTCGCCGCGATGGTGATCGTCGGCGCGTTCACGGGCACGAACCTGGGCACCCGACTGCTCGTTCGATCGAAGGCCGCGAACGTTCGGTTCCTCTTCTCGATCTTTCTCGCGGGGCTCGGCATCGCGATGGCCGCCCGGGCGCTCGGGCTCTTCGGAGGGGTCCTGTGATCACGGCCCGAGCGGGCTTGCGTCTCGTCCAACACCGCATCGCGGCGCTGCGCCGCGCCGTGTTGACCGAGGTCGAGGATATCAATCGACTGATCTACCACATCCTCCGGGGCGGGGTCATCGTATCGGTCGCGTTCCTCCTCTTCGGGTTCATCTTGGCGGGCGTGACGGGCCATCCGCTCCCGGACAAATCGATTCCTCCGCGTCTCCTGGGAGCGGAGCTCCTTCGCTTCAGCCCCGCGGGATATCTGAACCTCGGCGTCCTCGTGTTGATCTTCACCCCCGTGGCCCGCGTCCTCCTGAGCCTGCTCTCGTTCCTGGAGGAGCGAGACCGCGCGTACGTCCTGATGACGGGAATCGTCCTCACGAACCTGCTGATCAGCGTCGTCCTGCTCGCGTGAACCTTTAAGCCCTCCCTCCCTTCGGGAGTCCGTGGACGAGATCCTCGCCGCGGCCCGCTCGGTCAACTGGCGCACGCTTGGAGATCGAGCCCTCTGCGATTCATGCCTCGGTCGTCTCTTCGGGAGACTCGGTCACGGCCTCACGAATCAAGCACGAGGCCGTGCGGTGCGGGAGATCGCGGTCATCGCAGAGGGACCGTGTTGGGTCTGTGGCGGCCTCATCGATCGGTACGACGACCTAGCGGCATTAGTTGCGCGAAAGCTCGAGCCCTGGGAATTCGAGACGTTCCGGGTCGGCTCGAAGATCGATTTCGAGATGGCCGCGCGGGAGGAATCTCTGTGGGCCGAGCTCGCTCTGACAGGCCCGGAGGCGCTGAAGGCCGAGGTCAACCGCGAAGTCGGAAAGCGTGTATCCGATCTGGCGCGGAAGGAAGCGGCCCTAGACCGCCCTGACGTCGTGGCGGTCCTCGACACCGCGTTCGACCATGTCGATCTCCAGGTGAATCCGCTCTACCTCCGTGGCCGCTACCGCAAGCTGTCCCGCGGCGTGCCGCAGACCCGCTGGCCATGCCGGCGCTGCCGCGGCAAAGGGTGTGACCGCTGCGGCGGCACGGGCAAGATGTACCCGACGAGCGTCGAGGAAGTGGTCGCGGCGGAGATCATGCGGGAATCGGGCGGCACGGGCCACGCGTTGCACGGGATGGGCCGCGAGGACGTGGACGCGCGGATGCTCGGTCGCGGGCGACCGTTCATCGTCGAGATCAAGGAGCCTCGCAAGCGTGGGATCGACCTAGAGGCGGCCGTGGGGCGCATTAACGCATCCGGCGTCGTCGAGGTCGATCGGCTGGTGCCTGCGACCGGGGCCGATGTCGTCACGCTGAAGGAGGACCGCGCCGCGAAGACCTACCGCGTCCTCCTGCGAATGGCCCCGCCCGTGGACGAAGCAAAGCTTAAAACGACGCTTCCGGTTTTGGTCGGCGAGCCGATCGCCCAGCGCACGCCTGGGCGGGTCGTTCACCGGCGCGCGGATACCACACGGGCTCGACGGTTGCTCTCGGCCGAAGTCGTCGGCGTGGAGGGAGACCGGGCGGAACTTCGCGTGACCGCGGAGGCGGGGACCTACATCAAGGAGTGGGTCCACGGAGACGGCGGCCGAACGAGGCCGTCCCTCGCGGAACGACTCGGCGCGGCGTGTGAGGTGCTCGAGCTCGACGTGCTCGACGTCCACGACGGCGGGTGAGGAGATGGTCAAGGCTTCGAAAGGGATCATGGAGAAGACGCGGCAGAAGTTCCGCCGCAGCCCCCGCCAGCGTGGGCTCTCCCCGATCACGAGGTCGTTGCAGTCGTTCAATGTCGGCGAGCGTGTGACGATCGTCATCGATTCGAGCGTCCAGAAGGGGTGGCCTCATCACCGGTTCCACGGCATGACCGGAACAGTCGTGGAGCGACGGGGCGCCGCCTTCGTTGTCGACGTCCGTTTCGGCGGTCGGATCAAGAAGGCCGTCGTCCGGCCCGAACACCTGAGGCGGGCGTAGGAGGGGGACCATGGAGGAGTCGTACGTGTCCCTCGCCGAGCTGAAGGTCATCCTGGAGAAGGAGAAGGCCGTCCGGGGCGAGGTGAACCCGGAGCAGCAGTATTCGCTCTCCCACGCTGCGCTGTTCGCGCGCGTCCCCGCGGAAAAAGTCCCCGCGATCGTGAAGGAGCTCATGGAGATCCCGCTGATGTCGCCCTTCAACGCGATGAAGATCGTCGACCTCATGCCGACGCACCTCGACGACGTCCGCGCGATCTTCGCGAAGGAGCGCTTCAGTCTGTCGAAAGAGGATGCGGACAAAGTCCTCGAGATTGTGGGGAAGTACCGCTGACGAGGCGACGCGCATGGAAGATTACGCCCGCATCCTCGATTTCTTACCGCAAGGTCACCCGGACCAGTCGAAGTTCCATCGGGAGCCGCTCGCGTACGCGCTCGGGATCGACGAGTTCAAACTCTTCGAGCTCGTGCCGAAGGAGGGCGTGACCTTGTCCGTTGGGCAGCGGGTGTACATCGGCAAGGACATCGACATGCGCAAGGAGGTGCTCCACGTGAAGCGCCGCGTCGGATACGAAGAGCTCACGACCGCCGCGCAGAAGGAACTGCCGTTCGTCATTCAGGAGACCGTGAAGGAGAAGGAGGCGAAGTTCGTCGACTTCTTCAACCGCGCGCAGGCGATCACGACGCGGTTCCACATGCTCGAACTATTGCCCGGACTCGGCAAGAAGACGATGTGGGCGATCCTCGAGGAGCGAAAGAAGGGTCCGTTCAAGTCGTTCCAGGATCTCGATCAGCGCGTCCCGAGCGTCCACCACCCCGAGAAGCTGATCGCGAAGCGGATCGAGATGGAGATCTCGGACCCGACGCAGAAGTATCGACTGTTCGTCGCCCGCTAGGCGGCCGACTTCACGAGTTCTGATTCGATTTCTCGGCAATCGTGCGCGGAGAGGCCGAGTTTCTTCCGCAACGCTTCGAGGAGTTCGCGCACATCCTCGGTCACGGGGCCGTCCTCCAGGGCTTGCGCGGCGACCGCGCGATAGATTCCGGCGCGGTTCTCGATTACTTCCTCGAGCACCTCGTTCTCGATGCGTTCCTGCTCCTCCCGCGAAATCCCGAGGTTCTCCCGGAGTTGCTCCACTAGGAGGCGCTCGGTCGCCGTGACCCGGCCGTCCTTCCATGCGGTCATCACGGCCCGGGTGTAGTCTTCGAGGCGCTTCACCCGTTCGTCCATCGCCCGCTTGCGGCGATCATCGATCCCCTCGAGGTATTCGAGGTCCAGCTCGTCGACGTTCATCGCCTCTCGCACGATGTCGGAGAGGGTCAGGTGGACGGACGTCGCGCGGTCGATCTCCTCGAGGCTCATCTCCTTCGTTGTGCCGGCGACCTTCACGGGCACATGGACTTTCGAGAGGCGTTCCTTGATCCCCATCGCGCGCTCCCAGCCGCGCGGCGCGAGGTAGTACGCGAGCATGCGTTGCTTCTCGCCCTCGATGTGCGCCTTCGTCTCCGTGAGGAAGCCGTCCCGCACCATCTCATCGAGATACCGCGACAGGTGTTTCCTTTGGATCCCCGCCGCGAAGGCGATCGCTTTCTGCGTGAGCGCCTGCGGCAACACGTACCGCTCCTCCATGTTCCGGAAGTCGGAAAAGTAGAGGAGGATCCGGTCTTCTGTCGTCATGGAGAGAGGCGAATTCTCCTTCACGGTTCGGGAAGTCCCGGCGACACGGATAATCCTTCGCGTGGCCGCTTCACCCATCCCGTCGCCACGTTCATAAGGTCTCGTTCGGTCCGTGGCACGGCGATGCTCTCCCTCCCGGTCCAGCCTGCGCCCGCCCAGTTCGCGGCAATCTTCGACGCGGACACGCGAGCCGCGATCGCGAGCGGGTTGTGCATCCAGTGCCGCGGCGCGAAGCTCCTCTGCGGTAAGGCACGCTGCCCGATCCTCGTGCGGTGGGACTTCATGATGAAGACCGCCCCGATGATCGACCGGGTGGAGATGGACGGATCGTCTCCGCCGGGTGTCTTCGTCGGCCGATTCGGGTATCCGAAGGTCTATGTCGGTCCGCTCGTGCCTCCGGTCCACGGCGACACGCAGATCCTCGACACCCCCGAAGCGTGGATCGGCCATTCGATGGAGGACATCGTTCACTTCCGGTCGCAGCTCGTCCGAGGGATGCATCGCGTGCATGTGCAGGACGTGGACGGCGGGGGCCGAATCGTGGAGCGGACGCGAGAACTCGCCCTCGGGACCTCTCCCGCGGACGTCGAAGTCGGATTCTCCCGAAAGCCGCGCGGTCGCGTCGTCCTGGACGACAACGTCCAACCGTTCGGGCCCTCGGCGCCGTTGCGCCGTCTCGACGTCGGCACCCTGAAGGTCGACCCGAATCTCGATCGGGCCTTTTCGGACACGGATCTGCGGGCGAAAGAAGCGGTCGTCGACCTGTACGGCCGCGGCACCCCGGTCTCAAAGATTCAGCGGGCCTTCAGCGTGGGTGCCTTCGGGATCGAGAAGAACCGCCGGTTCGTGCCGACCCGCTGGTCCATCACGGCCGTCGACGACACGATCGGGAAGCAGCTCCGCGACCGCGTCGAGGCATTCCCTCTCATCAACGAGATCCGCGTCTACGAGGCAATCGGTTTTGACGACCGCTTTCTCGTCGTGATGATCCCGAGACCCTGGCGGTACGAGTTGATCGAAGCGTGGTATCCGAACACCCTCTGGAATCCGTTGGGCCGCGATATTGTCATGTTCGGAGATCACGAGGGTTTCGACGGCCGCACGACGTACGCGAGCATCGGCGGCTGCTATTACGCGGCGCGCCTCGCGGTGGGGGAGGCCCTGAGCCGGGAGCGGCGGCAAGCCGCGACGGTCATCCTCCGGGAGACCCATCCGGGATACATCATGCCGGTCGGCGTGTGGAACGTGCGCGAACATGTCCGAGAGGCGCTCCGCCGCCCACCGCAGCGCTTCCCGTCCATGGCCGAGACCCTGGCGTATCTGCAGACGCGCCTCGACATCCCGATGTCGCGCTACCTGCACACGAGCGAGGTCCTCCGGTACGTGTTGCACCAGCGCACGTTCGACGATTTCGATCTCTTGATGCGCCGGAGCGTTCCCGCCGCTCCAACGTAGGATTGATGGCCCGCATCGACTTCCCGAGCCTGTGTCGTCTCGGAACGAATTCCCGAAGCGCCCAGTCCCCGCGGTCGGCGCAATCGTGTTCCGGGACGGAGCCGTCCTGCTGGTGAAGCGTGGCGCCGGGCCGAACAAAGGCCGGTGGAGCCTGCCAGGCGGAGCGTTGGAGGTCGGCGAGACGGTCGAGGCCGCCGCGGTCCGCGAGACGCTCGAGGAGACCCGGGTCGACGTGCGGTCGGTCCGCGTCTTCGATGTTCGGGACTTCATCCAACTCGAGGGCACGAAGGTTCGCTGGCACTACGTACTCATCGATGTCCTCTGTGAATACATCGGAGGGGATCCGTTCCCGGGCACGGACGCGGAGAACGCCCGTTTCGTCCCGCTGCGCGACTTGGGAGAGTACGATGTTGCCCCGACGGCTCTAGAGGTCCTCCAGGCGGCGTCCGCCGGCAGGGTTGCAACCGGCGAAACCCCCGATCCCTGAATGGGCGCGAAGCTCGCGACCGAACATCATCGATATCTTTATCGCGGCTCGGAATGCTTTCGAGTCGTGGCCGTCCCGAGCCCGGCTCCGACCGGACTGCCGATTCCGTACTGGCCGAGCGTCGTCGTGAAGCCCGACACGGTGCGCGGCATCCAGACGTACTACGTCACCCTGATCCTGGACATCAT
>Ga0137415_10000081_pt1 | contig 72453 bp, 81 predicted proteins | sample CZODoug3_1_1_16f_FD_183082 | JGI IMG/M metagenome (GOLD analysis project Ga0137415, IMG submission 183082) | Vadose zone soil fungal communities from Angelo Coast Range Reserve, California, USA - CZODoug3_1_1_16fungal (Hybrid Assembly) | ecosystem: Environmental > Terrestrial > Soil > Vadose... | reverse complement strand
CGCGGTGAATATGCCCCTGCTCCTTGCACACACCGCCCGTCAAGCCACCCGAGTTGAGCCTGGGTGATGGTGCCGTTCTTGCGGCGCTAGAACCTAGGTTCAGCAAGGAGGGCTAAGTCGTAACAAGGTATCTGTAGGGGAACCTGCAGATGGATCACCTCCTAAAGAGCCATCAATCAAAGGAGGCCTTGGCAAGGTAGAAAGGGCCTCTGCTTCCCGATCGCGAACGTCTAATCCACTCATTTTTTCTTAGTTGAGACGACCGTCTCGATCTCCATTTTGCGTTCAGGCTTCGACGGGATCGGACGCCGCTTTCGATGAAGTCTCGATTTCCGACGCGTCGGGATGGGCTTTGTTGAACCAGGGGCCGCGGACTTGACCCATCAGCTCTCGCCATTCCGCCGGCATCGGTCGGCCCTCCTCATCCCGGCGGAACCAGTCCACCACCGCCTCTACGTCGGAGCCATTCCCCTTGAACGTCACGAGGATCGCGTTCCGCACGTTCGCCGCGGCCTCCGCTGCGATGCGGTTCTCGAACACCGCCGCATACGGATTCTTCGACATCCACCAGATGACGAGGAACATCGGTTTGCCAGGAGCACGAGGCTCTAGTTTACGCGTCATTGCGGTCAGAACCCTGCTGCCGCTCACCGGGTGGGCGTCGAGCGATGAGGTCGCGGGCCGGGGAAAAGGCCGTTGTCAACACGTCGTGCTCGCATTGACAAACGCGTCCCGGCTCGCGGTTCCACCGCCCACGTACGAAAGCCATCGCGCGATAACGGCCACCTTCTCTACGTCTCATCGCAACGAAGTGTTCCAAAAATCCCTTAATGTCCCACCCTCATGGCACACCGATGAAACCCGAAGGGGGCGGTACGCGGTACGCCGTCCGTTCGCTGATTGGGATCGTTGTTCTGCTCCTTTTCCTTTCGCTCGTCCTAGGATTTGCTCTCGCGACGGCTTCGGTGGACCCTTTCGGAATGGCAACAGCGCCGCCGCTGACTGTTTCCGATGTCCCGAAGATTGAGCCGTTGTATGGCGACGTCTGGACTCCGAACGCCGCCGTCTCGTGGTCACCGGACGGCCGATTCGTCGCCGTCGGCGGAGGCTTCACGGCTGGCGTCACGATCCTCGACGCGTTGTCGGGGCGGACCGTACGGTCGTGGTCGGTCCCCGGCGACATCTATGTCCTTCGATGGTCGCCCGACGGCCATCGACTTGCCGTGGGCAACGAGCTCGGATTCGTGCAGAGCCCCGGATGGGTGTACATCTACACAGCGGATGGATTCCTGGAGAAGTCCTGGCAAGCCCATTCGTGGTTCGTCGGCGGACTCGCCTGGTCGCCGAACGGGACCGAGATCGTGACCACAGGAAACGCCCGGTATGCGATCTGGGACGTAGCGACCCAGAGTCGCCTCTGGCTCGACACGAACGCGTCTTCGTGGGGGGACAGCGTGGATTGGTCCCCGGATGGCCGCCTCTTCGCTTTCGGATCAAATGCTGGTCCCGCGATCTACGACGTGTTCAGTCACCAATTGCTCTCGAAATACCCTAGTGTTGCTTGGGACGAACGCGGTGTGATTTGGTCTCACTCTGGTAGCCGAGTTGCGTCCTCGAACCTGGCTGGCTGTACCAATGTCGTCACGCGCGAAGGTGTGGTCCTGTGGAGCTACAACGAGACGAAGTTAGGACCGTCTGCGTGTAGTTCGAACTGGGCGAGCTATCCCGCATGGAATCCGAACGATGAAATGCTCGCGGTGCCGACCCCCGCGGGGATTCTGATTTTCGAGGCGGGAACCGGTGCGCTCTTGCGAACCCTTGTGTTTCCCATCGATCGGTACGCGCCTTCGACGGTCACCGGGAATTACGGCCAAGGGACCTCGCGGGACCGAGCCGCCGCATGGTCGCCCGGCGGGCAGGCGATTGCTTCGGTCGGCACCATGTCCCACCCTTCATTCCGAGTATGGGGCCTTCCCCATGGAAGCGTCGCCTCATGGGTCGCGGTGTTCGAGATCGCAGCGGTGGCCGGAATACCGCTGGCCTTGGGCGACGACTTCCTGACGCTTCTCGTCCGACCTAAGGTGTTCCTCGCGAGTGAGGCGAAACGATCGCGGCTCCTGCTCACCGGTGCCGTCCTGCTCCTGTTCGCGTTCGTCGTCGCGGTCCTTCAGCAGACGGCCCTGGAATTTCTCGGCCGGGCCTTTGGAGGCTTTGTGATTCCTCCCCCGAGCTGGTTTGCCGTGATGGCGATGCTTTCGGGCGTCCTGGCGGTCATCCCCGTTGCGGTATCGGTCCGCGTGTTCCGGGCCGCGGCCTGGAAGACTCCCCGCGAATGGGGAGCCACCCCGAGAATTGCGGCGAAGGTTCAAGGCTTGGCGCTTCTCCCGGTGGTGTGGTGCCTCGCGCTAGGCTGCCTGGTTTGGTCAATCACCCTCGCATTCGGCATCGAAGACAGTCCAGCACTCGGTGCGAGTCTGATCGCCCTGTTCGGCGGAGTCGGCGTCTTGCTTGCGACGAGAGTCGTCTCAGCAGCTTCCGGCGCGACCTACTATCGATCGGTCCTCGCGCTCCTCGCCGTGGCGGGCGTCACCATCGGGCTCTCGTTCGCCGAATTCCTCGCGGTCGTCGTTTTCTTGTCGATCGTTCATTTCGTTCCGACTGGAGACCTCGCAACCTACGGGATCCGCATCCAATTCGGATTCGGCATCGCGCCGTGGATCGCTTCCGTGGTCGCCCTCGCAGTCATTGGAGTGGGCGCGTTCTTGATCCAATGGTTACCGGCCTTCTGGGCTCCTCTGTACAGCCGCCTCCGCGCGCGAGGAATCCTTGATCTTCAAAGTCGTCGCCAAGTCCTTGACTACCTCGGCACGCATCCTGGCGTTCACTTCCGCGAGTTGCTGCGCTCGCTACCCCTCGGCAGCGGCAATCTCTACTACCATCTCCAGGTCCTCGAGCGCGAAGGCCTGATTGTTGCACGCCGCGACGGGATGTACCGCCGATTTTTCCTGCCCCCAACGTCGGAAAGTAAGATTGCTCCCGGGACGGACAGGACCTAGGCCTACTTCGTCGCCGTCACGATCATGCCCTCGCACGGGATCAGGATTCCCTTGCGTGATTTCCATTTCCGCAGATTGGTCCGCGTCTTGGCGAGGATCTTCTTCTGCACGGGTGGATCTTCCTCCTTGATTGAGTGACCGAGCGGCGTCGACTCGACCAGGATCTCGATGTATTCGTCTTCGTCCCTGAAGGCCATCGTGTGGGTCCGTCGCTCCTCTTGTATTTCCCCGAATCCCACGTCGGCGAGGAGCTTCGCCAGCTCTCCTGGGCCGCCAAGCTCGAACGGGGTGGGCCGGTACCCCGTTTCATCCGGTTCCGTGAACTCGAGCATCGGCCCGACGACCGCATCGATGGCGGTTGCCTTGTCCGCGGTGCTCCAGACCGCGACCCCGATCCGCCCTTTCGATCGGAGCACGCGATACGCTTCCCTCGCTACGATTTCCGGATTCGCGAAGGTCTGGAACCCGAATCGGCTCGTCACGAGATCGAACGACTCGTCCGGGAAGTCCAGCTTCTCCGCGTCCATCGCGAGGAACGTAACACCGGGGATTCGCCTCTCCTTCGCGATTCGCGTGGCGAGCTGGACCATCTGCTCGGAGAGATCGATGCCCACCACCCGGCCATCCGGACCGACCATGCGAGCGATGCTCATCGCCGGTTCGCCGGGGCCCGTCCCTAGGTCGAGCGCCGATTCCCGAATTTTCGGATTCACGCGGGCGAGCAAGTCGAACCCGTACGGCTCGAAGAGCCGGAGGACCTTGCGGTACTTCTCCGCCGTCGCGTTCCACGCGGTTCGGGTGTTTTCCCTGTAGGATTCATCGGAGGATTGCGACGGCGTCATTCGGAGCCCATCCACGGATCGCTTCCGACTCTTGGCATCTTGATCACATCGAGAGGGATCCGGGTCACAGCCACCCTTTTCGATGCATCCACCATGCGAGGATTCCGGTTGGGACTCCCATCAGCAGCAGTGCAAGATACAGCCCTTCCGACGTGTTGAATCCGAAGAACGCCACGTTCATCCCGAACGCGCTCGAGACGATGGCGATGGGCAGCGTGATCGTGAAGATGACTGTGAGGACCTTGATCACTTCATTGGACTGGTTCGACACCAGGGTCGCTTGGACCTCCATCAGGCTCCCCACGATTTCTCGATACGCATCGAGCGTGTCCAAGACGCTGATCATGTGGTCCTGGACGTCCCGCAGGTAGTTCCGCATCTCTTTGCGGAAGAGGGGGACCTCGAGACGGCTCAGGACCCCGAAGATGTCCCGCTGCGGCCGTAGGTCATTGCGCAGGCGGACCACGTCGGTCCGCACGTCGTGGAGATGCGCGATCCCCGTCCCGCTCGGTCGCGCGACGATCAGCTCCTCCAGCTGGTCCAGCAGGGATTGGAACCGGTCCAGGTGAGGGAAATACGAATCCACGAGGACATCGAGGATCGTGTACGCGAGGAAATCGGCTCCTGCCTTGAGGAGGCGCGGGGTCTTCTTTCGAAGACGGATGCGGATGTCCTCGAGCTGCGGAAACACCTTGTCGTGGATCGTGACGACGAACTTCCGCCCGAGGAAGATCGATAGCTGATCCGTCTCGATCTCTTCCGTCCAGACGATCGTTCGAACGACGACGAACACGGTGTCGTCGTACACTTCCACCTTCGGGTGAAGGTCCTGATTCTGAGCGTCCTCCAGGGCGAGCGGGTGGAATCCGAAGAGCGTCTCGAGTTCGTCGAGGGTCCGCTCGTCCGGATCGACGACATTCACCCATGTGACGGCGTATTTCTCGACGAGTTCCCGACACCGGCCGATCGTGGTGTCTGGCTCCTCGAGGAAATCGGTCGGCGTGTAGGCGATGACCTGGACGCGGACCATTGCGCCGCGAACCTCGGGGAGCCCATTAAACCCTTGTGCGGGCCGCCGATGCGGAAACTCCAAATGGCCCCCATTCCTTGCGGACGACGGGGGACGCATGAAGGTCGTGCACCGCAGAGACGCGAAGGCGTTGAAGGGCGACAAGAGCCTCTCGTATCAGGTCATCAGCCCGGACAACGTCGGATCGCGGAAATTCCTCGTGACCGTGGTCGACATCCGACCCGGAGGGAGCACGCCGGTCCACGAGCACCGCACCGTCGAGTCGATGTACTACATCCTCGAGGGCCGCGGCGAGGTGACGTCGGGGCGGGAACACAAGGTCCTCGGGCCCGACACGGCGGTCTACTTCCCGGCCGGTTCGACGCACGGGATCCGGAATGTCGGCAAGGCTCGTCTTCGGTATCTGTCCTGCCACGCGCCTCCGTACGAGATCGAAGACCTCTATCGGAGTTGGCAGGCACACGAAACCCTCGTGATGACCGGTGGTTGACCGGTCTGGGCCAGAGCATCCGAGCGCTCGCATTGCCCCTTGGATTCGAATATCCGATGGGGCTAAGTCTTATACGCGTCCCGCGGGTGCGCTGTCCATGCGCATCATCCTCGTCGTGCTCGGAGTCCTTGTCGCCCTCGCGGGGGCTGTGTGGGCCCTCCAAGGTGCGGGGTTCATCCTCGGCTCGTTCATGTCGAACGACCCGACCTGGATCTGGATCGGCGCGGTGACGGCGATGTTCGGCCTCGTCATTCTCGCGTTCGGCATCCGGTCGGGCCGCGCCGCAAAACACGCTTGATTGGCTCACAGCGAAACGAGAAGCGTAATCGAGTCGTACCCAGACGCCCCGTTTGGGAACGGCGGAGCCGGTGTGGCGTCCTGAATTACACCTGCGGCGTCGTAAGCCCGGGCGACGATCCGGAATGAGCCGCCACGCGGTGGCGTCCAATTGAAGGTCCACAACACCCATGTGAGACCGCGACCCGCGCGGGGATATAGCGTCGCATCACTCCATATCGAACCTCCATCCGTGCTCACTTCGACTCGGGAGATTCCGCGGTCCCCCGCGAACGCGACGCCGCCGATGTCGACCGTTCCGCCAACGACCGCATTGTCCGCAGGCGCGGCGATAATCGCAACGGTGTTGACCCGGCCGTGGGCGTCGTCGGAGTTCGTCCAGCCTTTCTGTTGCCAATATCCGCGGAACTCTCCTTGCACCGCCTCGATCTTCGTGACCCACTTCGCGTGGAACATCCCGTACAAACCGGGCACGATGATCCGGGCCGGATACCCATGAGCGGTCGCGAGAGGACCGCCGTTCATGTAGACGGCCAGAAGGGTGCCCGGGTCCATCGCCTTCGTGATTGGTATCGCCGCGGTGTACCCGTCCGCACACGTGAACATGACCCAATCTGCGCTCGGGTCCGGTGCCGCCGATTGCAAGATCGTGGCGAGTCGGACGCCCGTCCACTCCGCCATGCTGATCAGGTTCCCGCCGACTTCGTTGCTCACGCATTCCAACGTCACGAACTCATCGACCGTCGCTAGGGCCTGAAGGTCCGCGTACGAATACGTCGTTGGGTTCGAGACCAGCCCACCGATCGATAGGAGCCATGTGCCAGCATTAACCGTCGGGTCGATCACGTTCTTCGTGACCACGTAGAACTCCGACGTCGGAGTCTGCTCCTTCGAGAACATCTCCGCAATCGATGCGAACACGAACCGCCCTTTCTTCGAAATGAGGCTCCCCAGGCCGTAGACCGTCAGGGCGGCGACCGCGATGGCGCCGATTGTCCCGGCGATGAATTGCCGCCGACTCAAGCTGAATCCTTCCGGAAATTCGGCCGCGACGTCGACGAGTAGATGGTCGAGGAGCGCCGCGTAGAGCCAGTACCCGATGAGTTGGCTAAACACCGCGAAGCCGACGCCCACCGACGTGTTCGACCCAAAGAATCCTGCATCCAGGATCGGGAGGATCGCAAGGAGGACGATTCCTGCAGAGCTGAACGTGTAAAAGGCCATGACGAGCCAACGGTTCTTGAGCCATCTCTGCACGCGTCGGAACAGGGTGGCGTAGATTCCTGGGAGGACCAAGAAGACGGCAAGCGCCGTGAGGAGCGCGAGGAGCTTCGCGCCCTCGCCGAGGGTCCGGATGAAGAACGATTCGATCGCGCCAGGGATGCGGCCGACGACGAAGTCTACCGCGATCTCCGGGAGGAATACGCCGAGGCCGAACGCTCGCATGAAAAACGTGACGAGGAGGCCTGCGCCGCCCGCGACCACTCCAGCGGCGAACCGGTACCAGGGAAGTCGGCGAATGAATGTCCGGAGATTCTTCCATCCCTCGGCCACGCGCGGGCTACGTCGGGGCGCTCGCTTGAACCTATGCCCCACGGGTGCTCACGACCAATCCTTTATTTAGCCCAAGGCGCGTCGGCGGGACGGGAACGAATGGCATCGTCTCTGAGCACGCAAGCCCGCGTTGGGCGGCGGATCGTCCTTACTGTTTTGTGGACGATGCTCCTGATCGTGGGCGTCACGATCGGCCTCCTCGTGCTCGTCCCGGGAATTCAGGATTCGATTCAGCGCGCCTCCGGCGCCGTGGCCGGCGGGGCGTTCGCTTTGTCCATCGCCGTCGCCCTCATCATTCTCGGCCTCTGGGGAATTTCCGCGAACAACCGCAACCTCAAGCACGCGGTCGATTTGATCGCGCAGGTGGACCGCGCCCGTAAGGAGACGATTCAGCTCGAGAGCACGCGGTACATGCAGAAGTAGTATCCTCGTCGCGTCGCGGATGGTCTCGCCCGTAGGCCTCCTTCGACACCCTTCGCCGTACCGGATCGGAACGACCTCGCCGCGTCGACTTGGCAACCGCGGGAAATATCCCTTCGCGCGTGATGTCGGCTACGTGGGGACCGGAATGAGCGCCGAGCGTCAGAAGATCCGAGCCGCCGAATGGCTGTACCGCTGGAACCTGAGCATGAGCATCCTTGGGATCGTCTTCACGATCCTGACGTTCGTCGGCGTCTTCACATTGGTCTTGCGGCAATACTTCGCGGAGTTTGGGCTCAACGAAGTCGAAGTCCTTCTCGTCCTGCTCCTCGTCGTCTTGACCATCATCTTTGGCTTCGGATTCTACCTGGACAAGTTCCTGCGCTTTTGGTCGGCTCAAACGACGGTCGCTACGGTCAGGAACCAATTCCTCACCTCCGCCCTGTATCAAAAGGAACTCCTGATCATGAAATACAGTCAGGTCCCACAGATGGAAGGGATGCTTCATCTGATCGAGGAGTTGCCGGATAGCCCGGCGAAGACGCAACTGGTCGAGCACTTCCGCGATTCGCTCCAAAAACTCCGGAAGACGATTGAATCCAAAGAATGGGAAGTCGCCCCCGAGGAGCGAACCTACTGATTCCGGAGATGCTTCTCGGCCCTACGCGGCCATCGTCTCGCCCAGGATTTTCCCGTCCTGGATCTCGAGGACGCGATGGGCGATGTGGGACACGCGGGCGTCGTGCGTCACGACGACGATTGTCTTCTTGAACTCCTGGTTGAGGCGACGGAACAGGTCGAGGACCTCTTGTCCGGTCTTCGTGTCGAGCTCCCCGGTGGGCTCGTCTGCTAAGAGGAGCGGCGGGTCATTCGCGAGGGCGACTCCGATGGCGACCCGTTGCTGCTCGCCGCCGCTCAACTCGTCGGGACGGTGGCTCGCACGCTGCGTCATGCCCACGAGCTCGAGCAGCTCCTTCCGGCGTTTCGCACGGATCGACGGGCCCTTCCCGGCCAGCCGCAGCGGCAGTTCGACGTTTTCTTCGGCGGTGAGAGTGGGGACCAGGTTGAAGAACTGAAAGATGAAACCGACCTTCGCGAGGCGATACTTGACGAGGTCCCCCTCTCCCAGATCAACGAGGTTGGAACCGTCCACTTCGATTCGACCTGCGGTCGGGCGGTCAATCCCACCAATGAGATTCAGGAGGGTGGTCTTCCCGCAACCCGACGGTCCCTGGACGGCAACGAGTTCGCCTTCCGCCACTTGCATGTCGAGGCCGCGAAGCGCGATCACTTCCGATTTCCCGGTTCGATACACTTTGATCAGGTCTTTCGTTCGGATGTTCGGCACATCACCCACCTCGGAGCTTCAGAACCCGCGCGATGTCCATGCGCGCGATGCGAATCGTGACCGCGAAAGACGTGAGGAGCATCGCGACGGGCGCGAGCACTAGGAGGAGCAGAGCTTCTAGAGGGAAGATGAAGAGCACCGGGACCAAGGACTCCCCCGCGGTTCCCGGGCCGGCTGAAACGAGCGACGTCGACAGGTACGCCGCGAGCAGGCCGATTCCCGCGCCGACGATGAGGCCAATCAGCATGATCGAAGCAGCCTCGCCGATCAGAAGGCCGGCCGTCTGCCACCCGCTCGCGCCGCGAGCCCGGATGGCCGCGAGCTCCACATCCCTCTCGAGCGTCGCGGCGTACAGGATGACTCCGAGGCCCGCGGTGAGGATGACGATCATGAACGCCATCTCCAGCTCGATGAATCCAAAGAAGGCGCGGAACACGGGGTTCGAGCGGAGTCCCTCAATCTGTTCGGCGGTCACCTGGACGTTGGATCCTCCAAGGGCGACGACGCCCGCCTTCGCGGCATGCCAATCCGCGTTGGCACGGAAGGCGGCAAGGTATCGGTCCCCGCCGTAGCTTGGGATTGGCCGAGGAGTGATGAGCGGTCCCAGCGTGTCCGGGCTCCCGTAGATTGCGTTGGGCAGGCCGAATCCGAAGTAGCCGGTCCCCGGCAGGCCGCGCACGGTCCCTCCGATCGTCGTGTTCACCGTGACCGTGCCGGTGTAATTCGTGCCGTTATACACGCTGCCTTCGAAGCGGAGACGATCCCCGACAGCCAGGAAGGCGTTCCGAAGGTACGCCTCGGTGACGAGGACCTGTCCGGGCGTCGCGAGGACTTGCCGTGCCGCCTCCGCTCCACCAGCCCCGAAGTACCAAAGCTCGGGATTCGTGACGGCGAAGAACGTCACCGGGTCCAGCGCGTAGACAGCCGCATACGCGTAGGGCGGAGAGGCCGGAACGTTCTGAACCCGCGTGGTCCCTGCCACTTCCGGGAGTGCGCTGAGGTTCACCGCGAACGTTGGATCGTACGGCGGGGCGTCCACCGCAAGATCCGCCCCAATCGAAGCGCGAACTTGGCGCTCTTGGTAGCCGAGCTGCGAGGAGAACGTCACCAAGATGAACATCCCGAATGCGAGCCCCAGGGCGATGATGACGGCGACGTTCGCGGATCGCCGCGGATTTCGCCGCAGGTTCCGGCTGATGACGTAGTACAGGTTCTTCGCGAATGGCTTGCACACCCGGGCCGTCCATTCGTAGACGCGACCCGTGGAACGGGTCAGGAGCCGGGTCGTCCCGACGATGAGGAAGATCGGCGTGAAGGGGAGGATGATGAAAAAGAGCGCACCGATCAGGAAGGTGAAAAAGTCCTGCGGATTCGTGCGCGTGTAGAGGACCATCCCGTACGTGACGGCGGCCAACGCGATGAGGAGGATGTCGACCCAAGGCCGATACTGAATCCGGGTCTCCCCGGGCGCGTAGTACCGGAGGGTCTCCACGATCGGGATACGCGCCGTTCGCCGCGCCGATCGGATGCTCGTGATCGCCATGAAAATCACGGACAGGATCGTCACGATGACGATCGTCGACGGGGTGAGGACGACGACCTCGTATCGAGGCGCGGCCGGCGTGCTGAACGGACTCACGAAGGTGAGCAAGAGACGACTCAGCCCGACTCCCGCGACAAGGCCCACGATCGCGGCGATCGCACCGCCGAGGGCCGCTTCGACGAGCAAAAGCCCAACAAGCTGGCGGGGTGTCGCGCCGCGGGTCTTAAGCACCGCCAGCTCGCGTCGACGTTCCGCATGGCCCAGGTCCACTCCAATCGCCCCGAGGTAGACGCCGAGCAGCAAGACCGGAGTGGAGAGCGCGAGGTAGATGATCCGCTGAATCGTGATGGTCGTGGCGAAGTTGCTAATCGCATTCCCGACGTAGTCGATTGTCACCTGACCCTGGTACGGCGCGAGGACCTCGTTGATTTGGCGGTCGAGGCGCGCGAGGTTTCGCTGGGACGCCGCGAGGTCGTACGGGTCGAGAAGCCGATCCCGATCGATTCGGACTTCTCCTGCGATCGAATTCCCGCCGTACGAGACCACGCCTAGTTGTTGTTCATACCAGTCGACATCCCGGATCTGGACGAGGGCCGTGGCGGGCGCATAGAAAGGGCCCCCGCCGGTGTACGGATTCCGGAAGAGGCCACCGACTCTGACGTCGAGGCGCGTGACTGTCGCGTTTCCGGTGATGTTGTACGAACGGTACACGAAAGCGGCGGTGCCGCCCAGGGTGACGTTCACTTGCTTGGCCAGGTCCTCGCTTAGCGCGACCGTGCCTCTCGGAAGAGAAAGATTGCCCGCCGTGATTGTGATCCCGTTGAGAAACGATGGAGGACGGTCGGGCTCGACGCCGACGACCTGGGCGTACGTCGGTCCACTGGAAGAGGCCGATTCCATTTCGGAGAACTGGGCGTTGCGCCACGTCGCGACGCGTACGATGCCGGGGATCGCCTCGACCGCCTCTCGGATTTGGGTCGCATTCCCGGGCTGTGCCTGGAACTGGAGGTCGGCCGGGTAGTTCGCGAGGATTCCATCCAGAGTCGCCCGGGTGGACGAATCGATCGCGATGAAGGTTCCGGCGATGAACGTGACCGCGAGGAGCACACCCAAGACCGCGGTCAATGTCCGTCGCCGACTGCGAAGGACGTCTGCCGCGGCGTAGCGAAGCAAGGCCACGGTATCCCTCCAGCCTCGCTGCAGAAATGACGGAGGCCCTATAAGCCCATTCGGACCGTTAGGCTTTTCCCGCTCGTTTGGACGGGTCTTTCGAGAGATGGGAACGTCGGCCCGCAAACCCTTTCACGGCTCGGGTCCCAGGCCCGCTGACGAATTTGCGATTCCCAATGATTGCGGAATATCGATATCCCGATGTGAATATTCCTTTCGAAATTAAACGTCGAATAGAATATTACTACCCCAGCGTACTTGGCCACCTTGATGGCTCGATCGAAGGTCCTTCTTGTGGAATACGTGGACGATGAAACCTGGCGGATCGAACTCTGCCCGGATTGCGGCGCGCGACTCATCGGTTTCGCCGCTTGGGAGGATCATGGTCCTCGTCACGCGTGGGGACCCGAATGGCTCGCGGCGCGCGTGCGGGCCGGGCGGCCGGGCGAGATTATCCGAGTCGACCCGAGCGTTGTTAGTGCCGCGTCGGATTCTCTGGCCGTCGAAGCCGTCGAGGACGCCAGGTGGAAGTCGGGGATCCCCGTTTGAGTCGGCGCAAATCCCAATCGGACCGCTGCCTTGAAACGGACGTCCGGGTCTCGCGATATACTATCCTTCCCTGCCGCCTTCAAATAGTATACAAAGTATAGGCCGCCAGGGACATCGTCCATGTCCCGGAGGAGAAACGAATGGTATACGTGCGAGACGACGGCGTGTTCGACGCCTCGATCGAGAAGATTTGGAAGTATCTGCAGGATCCCGAGAGCCACCAGCATGAGACGATCCTGAGCCAGAAGGTCCTGGAGCAGAAGGGGAACACGATGAAGATCCGGGCCGAGATCGCCGGGCCGCAAGGCAAGGCCGAGGAGATCTGGCAGATGCGGATGGACCCGCCGTTCGGGTTCGAGCTGCAAGTCTTGGAAGGCCCATCGAAGGGCTCGAAGCAGACCCACACCTACGTGCCGATGGCCGACAAGACGAAGGTCATCGTCGTCGGCGACTTCCACCGCCAGGGCGCGAGCGACGAGGACGTCCGCAAGGGCACTCTCGCGTACTTCGAGCAGGTGTTCAGCGAAGACAACGCAGCCCTCAAGGACTTCTAGGCCGAGCGTTATCCCTTCCCACCGCCTGTGGCGCGCTCGACGAGACGACCAGATCGGAGTGGTCTCCGTCCACGGCGAAGTCCACGGGCGTCTTTCCCCCTTCCGTCCTCGCGGTCGGGTCGGCGGCCCGTCACTTCAGCGCGAATTCCGTTTGGTGCGTTTCTTCTTGAGCGTCGCGATCGAGCTTCCACAGATCGAAGTCTCGCTCGCTGCTCTCTTCGGGTGTTTCTCTCATCAACCATAGGACGGGGTCGCTGGTGAATGAACTTGACCGACGGGGTCTCGGGTGGAATCCGAGGTCTATAGAGGCGCGCCATCGTGAGTCACTTCGGGATCCGTTTCGCCCGGTCCGCGGCCCGCTCCCGTGGGAGCCAATCTCCCGTGACCATGTAGACGACGCGCATGCCGATATTGACCGCATGGTCCGCGATCCGCTCGAGGTACCGGTTCACGAGGATGTAGCGCGCGCCCGTTTCGATTTTCAGGCTTCCTTCCGTCATCCGACGCACGAGCTCATTGAAGTTTTCGTCGTGCATCCGATCCACGTCATCGTCGACTTGCATGATGTTCCGGACGGATTCCGCATCATGTTTGACGAACGCGTCGATGGCCGTGTCGACCATCTGGATCGTCCGGTCCGCCATCTCGCGGATCCGCTTGAGTTCCGGTTCCGCGCCGCGGGCGGACGGATTGAACTGCAACGTGAGCTCCCCCAGGTCCTTCGCGTACCGTCCGATTCGGTCCAGGTCGGTCGTGATCTTCAGGGACGTCGTGATCGTGCGGAGATCCCGGGCGACGGGTGCATGGAGGGCGATCAGGTCGACGCAGTTGTGCTCGATCTCGAGCTGGAGGCCGTAGACTTCCTGGTCGATCGTGAACACCTCCCGCGCGACCTCTCCGTCGAGGCGGGTCAGGGAGTCGATTGCCTTCCGGATCGCCAGCTCGCTGAGCTCGGCGAGAGTCACCATGTTCTCGTTCAGTTTCTCGAGCCCTTTCGCAAGGGCTTTCCGTTCTGCGGCCTGCGGCACTACCCAAACCTCCCGGTGATGTAGCTTTCTGTCAACGTCTCTTTTGGCCTTTCGAAGAGCTCGCGGGTCGGGCCCACCTCGATGAGATGGCCCAGATACATGAAGGCCGTCGTCTCCGCCACGCGTGCGGCCTGTTGCATGTTGTGCGTCACGATCACGACCGTATAGTCCTTCTTCAGGTCAAAGATAAGGTCCTCGATCTTCGCGGTCGCGATCGGATCGAGGGCCGCACAGGGCTCGTCCATGAGAAGGACCTCCGGACGTACGGCGAGGGCCCTCGCGATGCAGAGCCGCTGTTGCTGGCCTCCGGAGAGGCTGGCCCCGCTTTTCTCCAACGAGTCCTTTACCTCGTCCCAAAGGGCGGCCTGTTTCAAGCTCTCCAGGACGGCCGTGTCGAGCCGATCTCGGTTGCGTTCTCCGTTCAACCGAAGGCCCGCGGCGACGTTTTCGTAGATGGACATCGTCGGGAACGGATTGGCTTTCTGGAACACCATCCCGATCCGCCGGCGAACCGTCACCGCCGGCAACCCGTAGATGTCCTCCCCGCTGAGGAGGACTTTCCCTTCGACTCTCGTCTTGGGGATCGTCTCGTGCATCCGGTTCAGGCAGCGAATCAACGTCGACTTGCCACAGCCGGACGGTCCGATGATCGCGGAGACGGCGTGCTCCTCGAAGTCCAAGGTGATGTCCTCGATCGCTCTCTTCGGACCGTACCACGCCGACACCTTGTCCGTGTGGATCTTCGCGGCCATCGCTTCTTCACCTCGAGACGGAACGAAGCCGGATGACGACCCGCGACACGATGGCGATTCCGAGCATCATGAGGACCAGGATTAGGGAGGCCCCCCAGGCGGCCTGGTTCAAGGCCGAGTCCGGGCCGAGCGCGAACACGTAGATGGTGTGCGGCAACGACTCGCAAGGTTGATCCAGACCTTGCCACCAAAACGGGCTTCCGAGGCACGTCATGAGGAGGGGTGCCGTTTCGCCGCCGACCCGCGCGATCCCGAGCAACGCCCCGGTGATCACGGCGCTGCTCGAGGAAGGCAGGACGACCCGGAGGATCGCTCGATAGCGAGGGATCCCCAGGGCGAGCGCCGACTCGCGGGTCGCGATGGGCACCAGGCGAAGGGCCTCCTCGGAAGTCCGGGCGACGAACGGGATCATGATTGTCGAGAGGGCGATGACCCCCGTGGTCGTGCTGAAGACGAGTCGCTGGCTCACGATTCCGGTCGCGCCGAGCTCGAGAATGAGGGAGAACGCGAAGATGCCGACCACGATGGACGGGATCTGGGTCATGACATCGACGAAGAACCGGATCGCGGCGCCCACGGGATTCTTCCCGTACTCGGCCAGATAGATCCCGGTCAAGATGCCGACCGGGAGTGCGATCACGGCGGTGAGGGCGATGAGGATGAGAGTGCCTTGAATCGCATTTCCGATGCCGCCATTGGCCGTCGTGAGCGTGAAGAAACTCGGCGTGATGGAGCGGAGGCCGCGGACGGAGGCCTCGAAGAGGAGGCTCCCGAGGGGGATGAGGGCGAGGACGACGCAGAGGAAGGCCGCGACGTTCATTGCGAGGTCCTTCCACCGCCGCCGGGTGTCCCGATCGAACCGGAAGGTCACGCGGCCCCCTCCCCACGCCGAAGGACCCGGCCCAACATGAGTCGCGCAAAGATGTTGATGACGAGCGACATGAGCATCAGGACGAGTCCCAGTTCGATGAGTGCACTCAGCTCAAGCGGGTCGGTGGCGTTCAGGAAGTTGTTCGCGATCCAACTTGCGATGGTCTGTCCTTGGTCGAACAGGGAGACGGAAATCGCGTTGCGGTTCCCGATCGTCATGGTGACGGCCATCGTCTCACCCACGGCCCGTCCGAGGCCGAGGATGATGGCTCCGAAGATCCCCGCACGCGCGTACCGCAGGACCGCCACACGCGTCGTCTCCCAGCGGGTTGCGCCCAGGCTCAAGGCGGCCTCTCGCTGGTTATCCGGGACCGCGAGGAGGGCCTCCCGCGACACCGCCGAGATGGTCGGGATGATCATGATCGCGAGGATGACGCCCGCGGTGAACTTGTCCGTCCCGATCGGATTCCCCTGGAAGATCGGCAAGAATCCGAAGATGTTTTGGATCACCGGCTCGACGGAGACGCGCATGACCGGGCCGAGGACGAAGATGCCCCACAGTCCGTACACGACGGACGGGACCGCGGCAAGGAGTTCGACCACGTACGTCAGCGGGATTCGCAACCACGGAGGCGAGAGCTCGGAGAGGAAGATCGCGATGCCAAGGCTGATCGGGACTCCGAACAGGAGGGCCAGCGAGGACGTCACCAGCGTCCCGTACACGAACGGGACCGCCCCGAAGACCAAGGGAGGGACGGGGTTCCAAACGTTGCCCGTCAAGAATCCGAGGCCGAAGGCCCGGATGGAATCCTGCGCCGCCAGGGAGAGAATGACCGTGATCAGGACGAGGAGTCCGACCACACCCAACGCGACCACGGTCGAGAACCATTGAAACAAAGGGTCTCCAAGGGTGTCAGCCGAAACGGGTCGGCCGACCCCCGGGGATCTTCGGAAAGGGTGCATTCGTCGTTCAATCGCGAACCGATCCTCAGCTATGTAGGGTTTGTCCATTGAACGTAATGCTGCGGATCGCTTGCTCGTCGAGCGTCACGACCGTCTGCGGCAACGTCGGATAGACCAGGCTCGCCGCGTACTGCTGCCCGCCTGGATCGTGGGCGCACCACCACAGGAAGTCGACTAGCGCCTGCGCTTTCGCCCGGGTCATCGACGTCCCGATCGTGTTCAGCTCCTTGTAGACCAACAGGTACGTGAAGCTCGCAATCGGGTAGCTGTTCGCGCCGGCGGCATCCAGGATCGTGACGTTGTTCCAGTCACCGCCGGGACTCGGGAAGGTCCCCGCCGAAGCCGCGGCCGCGGCGGTGCTCGCTAGGCTCGGCGAGACGAAGTTGCCCGCCGGGTTGCGGATCTTCCCCACCTTCATCGAGTTCTGGACGGTGTAGGCCAGCTCCACGTAGCCGATGGAATCCGGGGTCGTCAGGATTTTTCCTGCCACGCCCGCATTGCCGGACGCACCGATTCCAACGGGCCAGTTGATCGACTTGCCGACGAGGCTCGAGTTCCACCCGGGGTTCTCGAGGTGGAGATAGCTGGTCCACACGAATGTCGTGCCGCTGCTGTCCGACCGGTGCACGACCGTGATCGTGGAACTCGGCAAGGCCACGCCCGGGTTCAGGGTGGAAATGTTCGCGTGGTTCCACGTCGTGATCTTTCCCAGGAAGATCTCCCCGAGCACATGGCCGGTCAGGTTGAGGCCCGACGGAAGGCTCGCGACACTGTACGCCGCGGTCACTGCTCCAATCGTCTCTGGGATGTGCAGCAACCCGGGTGCCGCCGCGCGTTCGCTCGGCTTGAGCGGAGCGTCCGACCCGGCGAAATCGACCGTCTTCGCGGTAATCGCCTGGATTCCTGCGCCGCTTCCGATTCCCTGATAGTTCACTTGGACCCGTCCGCCGGTATCGTTCAGGTATACGCTCGACCATTTCGTGATCAACGGGTACGGGAAGGTCGCCCCCGAACCCAGGAGCGTAACCTTCTGCACGGGCGTGGGATTGAACAATCCGGCTAGGACGGCGACCGCAACGAGGACCAACGCGATAACAATGACCGCCACTACGACTCCGACGTTGCGGCGCGAACCCCGCCGCAGGCGCTCCTTGTCTTCCGGTGTTGCTGCCATTGGACTCACCGACTCCTCACAGTTTCCACCGATTCCTCTTCCTTAGTCCGACGGAGACCCCGGCGCTCTATGACGGTTCCCGACGAAGTATTCCCTGTCAAACGGTGTCGAAGGAAAATCTATATAGTCTACGGAAGTAATCCTTTTGACTCTATAGCATCTTCGTAGCCCAAGGAGTGAGGGGAATGGAAGGAAGAAAACTTCAGCTGACCGGAGGTTCGACCTACGTCGTGTCCCTGCCCAAGCGCTGGGTCTTGGACGCGGGCCTGAAGGCGGGCGACACGGTCTTTCTGGAGACGGAAGGAGATGGCGCCGTCTCGGTTCGCCCGAGGCCGGCCGACAAGGTGCCGATGCGACGCCGACTGTTCGAGGAGAAGGGGGAGGAGCGTCGAGACCACCTGCTGCGGAAACTGATCGGTGCATACATCGGGGGATTCAGTTTCATCGAGATTCGATTCCCGTCCGAGATGGCCCCTTTTGTGCGTAAGGTCGCCCGGGAGTTCAGCCACATGGTCATCGGACCGGAGGTCATCGAGGAGTCGAGGAACGCCGTCGTCATCCAGGATCTGTCGGACACCGCCGAGCTCAGCGCGGAGAAGTGCCTGCGGCGCATGCACCTGATCGTTCGCGCGATGCATGAGGATGCGTTGGAGGCACTCCGAACGCACGATGAAGCACTCGCGCGGGACGTGGCCCAGCGGGACCAAGACGTCGACCGGCTCTACTGGATGGTCGCGAAACAGTACAACGTCACCCACACGCTGGGTTCGCCACCCCTGAACGCCGCATCGAAGATCGAGCTGCACAATTCGCGCCTCATTGCAAAGTTGCTCGAGCGGATCGGAGACCACGCGGAGCGCATCGCGCGGACGTACCCTACGTTCGCGGAGGGTCGCCTCGAGCCGAAGTTGATCAAGGAGATGGACGCCGCGCGGGAATCCGCGATCGCCATCTTGGACAAGGCGTTCACCGCACTGCTCACCGCCGACATCGACGCCGCGAACGAAGCCGTGGACGACCTGGCGAGGCACCAGAAACTCATCGATGGGCTCTCCCATCATGTCGCCACGCGGAAAGGGGAGGAACTCCTCGCCCTGGCGGCAATCGTGGACAGCCTCGGGCGGACGGCCAACTACGCCACCGACATCGCGGAGATCGCGATCGACCACGCCGTCTACCTCGGCACGTAATCTCCATAGGCCTATGGAGAATACGAGCGAAGACTTTGTCCCCCACGGATGCGATGGATTTCACAATGGGTTCCTCAGGGGGGTCCGCCCCGCTCCGGGCGGAAGAAGTGGTACGACGTTTCTACGATTTCCTCGCCCGCGGTCGTCTGGTCGACGCTCTCAACCTCTTCACGACCGATGCGAGGCTTCGAGACGCCTCTGGGCGGGAGTCGGCCGGCATCCGGGCGATCACCTCCTCCCTCTTGACGTATCGAGTGCCGCAGGACATCGCGCTCGAGGATATGGAGCCTGAGGACGGGGAGATTCGTGCAACCGTCCGATCGCCGACCGGTCGGTCCGTCGGCCGTTTCTCCGTTGCAAAGGGCCGAATCAAATCCCTTCGACTCGATCGCGCGTAGCGTCTCGAGCAGGATTTGACAGCCGCTCGAAAGGAACCAAGCGCCGGGTGCCAGATTTGGTTGCCCGCCGCAGGCCTCAAGTTTTGAGGATTTTCTCGAAACACTCATCGATGCCCGGGAACTCGCTGACGTCCCCATTCCAATCCGGAAGGATGGCCGCGTACCGGTCCTCGAAGTCCTGCAATGCGTCGCTCACGGCGTATTTGACGTGTTCCGCGTCCAAGTCCTTCGCGACCGCGGCAGCGATGGTGTGCGTCCCGCGGACGAAGTGGACCGTGTAGGTCCCGTAACGAAGCTCGTCCAGGTTGCCCGTCTTTGACGAGAGGGTTTGCTTCACGAATTCTTGGACGGCGACGAGCATCCCGCTCAAGATGTCTCGATCCAGGTCCGTGCGAAGCGTGTCGGAGTAGTGGCGGATCAGGATTCCCGCCTTCGTGATGATGAAGAGTTCCGAGATTCCGGAGGCGCCACCGAAGGCGATGCCCAACGCCTCCGCGATCCGCGCGGCCGTGCGCTTCATCTCGATCTTGAGGACCCCGAGGTTGGCGCTTCGGTCGACGAGTGTGAGCAGGCTCACCCCGCCCGCCGCGAACTGAACGACGGCGACGTTCGCCTGGTCGCCATCCATGATGATGAAGCTGGGACCCGTCATCTGGATGTTCTCGAAGACCCGGGCGCCGGACTGGGCGATCAACGTGCTCATTGCAGCGAGAACCGCCGGGCTGACCGCACCCTGGATGTCGCTCGCGACCGTCAAACCATTCGCGTCGGCGATGACCGACCCCCGGATGCCATTCGTCTTGCGACGGAATTCGGCCATGATTTTCTCGAGTTGTCCTTCGATGCCTTCGTCCGAAAACGTCGAGACGGCCGCCCTTCGCCGCGACTCACTTCGCTGCATCTCTGTCCCTCCCAGACCGATCTAGGACGGCAGCCTTCTCGAGGAGGACCGAGCGGCCTGTGTTTGATTTCTTGACGAGACGGAGTAGCGTGCCTTTCGGGGGCCGAACGATGAGGAACAGTTCGTAGGTACCGTAGCCCATGCCGCCCAACCAGAAGACTAAGAGCCCGGTTCCGATCGCCGCAGGGAGGCCCACTGCAATCATGGAGGCGCAAATCAGCGCGGTCAGCGCGATGAACGCGACCGTGAACGCGCCGAGGAACCGCTGGATTCGCTTTTCCATGATGAACATCCGGGCCCTCCGGACGTCTTTGTCCATCCGCGTGAATGCGAGAAACGTCACCGTCAGGAGACCGGTGATCGTCCCGAAGAATGCGAGGAAGCCGACGACAACCCAGAGTTCTGCCATGGCGGGTCGAACGCTCGGCCTGGCATTCCCTTCTGCAGGCCAATATATTTATCGCTCCGAATGTTCTCTTTTGTCATTCATCTCTCGCCCTGACAAGACTCCGCGCTTCATGGCAGCGAGCCCCGTCCCTCGCACCAATGGCCTTCGTGGACCGAAAAGGGTCGTTTCCCGCTACAGCGGTTCACCGCATTTCCGGCAAAAAGCGGCGTCTTCCATTTCGAGATTGCCACAGTTTCGGCACTTGACCTTCACGACTTCCGTCGGAGGCGCTGGACCGGCTCCGGGTGTGTTGGTCGCCCCGCGGGTCGTCGAGAAGGCCTGCTGCATGTACGTCTCGAGCATGTCCGGCGACATCCCCGATCCGCCCGCCATCCCACCCATCATGCCGGACATGAACGCGCTTCGGAGCATCGTGCCTCCGAGCCCGATCAGCGTGAAGCCAAATCCCCACACCGCGTACGGAAGATACCAGCCTCCAGGGCTGACGAGACCGGTGACGTTTCCGGTAACGGGCGGCGGGCTGATGTACGAGTCGAGCTGGCCTGCGATGTCGGCCGAATACCGGAAGACGACAAGGCCGGCTCCGATGAGGATGAGTCCGAGCACTACCATCCGGCCGCGATGACCCGACCGTTTTCGCTTCGGGCGCACTAAGCCTTCCGCCACGTTGCGCTCCTCCCCGCTTCCCGATGACCGAATGCGCCGAGTGGGGATTAAATCTATTCGGGAGTCAACGCGGGCGCGCGCTTCACTCGGGCCAGCGCCACGGCTCGAAATCGTATCCGACCCAGACGCTCTTCACCTGGGTGTATTCCCGCATCGTCTCGAAGCCCATCTCTCGCCCGATGCCGCTCATCTTCATCCCGCCGAACGGGGAGGCCGGATCGACGAGTTTGTACGAGTTGATCCACACCATCCCGGCTCGGAGCTGCGCCGCGACTCCGTGGGCGCGACGCAGGTTCTGCGTCCAGAGGCCTGCACCCAGGCCGTAGGGGACCCCGTTCGCGATGGCAACCACCTCGTCCTCCTTGGCGAAGGGAGTGACCGTGATGAAGGGCCCGAAGACCTCTTCCTGGCAGATGCGCATCTTCGGGTCCTCTGCCCGCACGAGCGTGGGAAGAACATAGTAGCCGCGGGACGTCTCCGGGGTATCCGGCCGCTTCCCTCCGTACAGGATCTCCGCGCCCTCGCCTTTCGCGATATCCACGTACTCTAAGACCCGTTTCTGATGATCCTTGGACGTGAGCGGCCCCATCTGCGTCTTCTCGTCCAATGGGTCGCCGATGCGGAGGGATCGGATTCGCGGCAAGAACGCGTCGAGGAACTTGTCCCAGATCGATTCGTGCAGGAGGATCCGGGATCCGGCGATGCACGCCTGGCCCTGATTGTGGAACGCGGCGAAGAGCGATCCTTGAACGGCAGCGTCCAAATCCGCGTCGTCGAAGATGATGTTCGGGCCTTTCCCCCCGAGCTCCAGAAGCGGCCGCTTCAGGTTCGTTGCGGCCTCCCGCATGATCTGTTGGCCGACCTTGACGGAACCGGTGAAGCAGATCTTGTCGACCCCGGGATGGCGCGCGAGGGCCGCCCCGGCGACCGAGCCCTTTCCGGGGACAACGTTCACGGCCCCGGGCGGGAACCCGGCCTCCTTCGTGAGCCGCGCGATTTCGAGCGCGCTCAGCGGCGTGTACTCTGCTGGCTTCAGGATTACGGTGTTCCCCGCAGCCAGTGCCGGCGCGATGTTCCAGGCGACGAACATCAAGGGAAAGTTCCACGGGACGATCTGAGCGACGACCCCGAGCGGTTCCCGGAGGGTGTAGTTCAAGACGCCGCGGAAGGACGACGGAATCACGTCCCCTTGGATCTTCGTCGTCATCCCGGCGAAGTACTCGAACCAGTCCACGGTCCGCACGAGGTCGAACCGCCGGACGTCGCGGATCGGGTGGCCGGAATTCTTTGCCTCCAATCGCGAGATCGACTCGCCCTGATCCTGGATGAGGCGCGCGAGTCGCAAGAGGAGCTTTCCCCGTTCCTTCGGGGTCAGGGAGCCCCAAGGTCCCTCGAACGCGGATCGGGCGGCGGCGATCGCGTCCTCGACGTCGGCTTCGCGGGCCTCCGCGACCTGCGCGAACACCTCGTCATTGTGGGGATTGTGGACCGGAAAGGTGGCGCCGGAGTGGGCGGGGACGAACTCGCCGCCGACGAAGAGGCCGTACCGCTGGACGTCCGTCATGCGCGCTACGAAGGTCAAGGGCGGTAAAGAGCTTGTGCCCCCCAGTCCTGGTTTCGTCGATGCCGTTTCTCGTTCCGGAGAAGCATTAAATAGCCACATCCCGGTGCCGCGGCGAGGGGCGAGTATGGAGGGGGAGGATTCTTCTGGAGTCAAGTATCTCGTAGGAAAGACCGCGGGGAAGAGCGGAGTTATCGCGGGCCTCGTGGCCACGCATATCGCCACGATCTTCGGCCTGTGGTTCTATGGTGCGAGGCTCCCGAAGTTCGACTTCCCGAGTCTGAACGGATACATTTACGTCGGCTTGCCGTTTGGTTTCACGCACCCCGACGTTGCCTTCGTGGTCGGAGGCGTGTTCCATTACGTCGACGGGATTCTCTTCGGTCTGATCTTCGCCCTCGTCGTCTCGCCGATGATGGGGCGGGTCATCAAACCGTTGGCCCCCATGACCCCGACCACGAACTACATCAAAGGACTCATCTGGGGTTGGACGCTGTGGATCATCAGCTCTGCGCTGTGGATGCCCCTCCTCATCGGACCGATTCTCGCGCCGTACGGCGCCCCGGTCGGTGTGTTCCTGACGAGCTTCGATGGGTACGGAGTCCAGGCGCTCCTCGCGAACCTGCTATGGCATACGATCTGGGGTGCCAACCTGGGGCTGATCTTCAGCCCGCGCCCGGCCTCGGGCGGGGCGAGAAGCTGGATGCGCGCGACCGCCGCGGAGATGAGGTGATCCGATGGCTGCACGCACCATATTGGCCGCCGCGGGACTGCTCGGCTTGGGGCTCATTCTGCTCATCGCCGGGGCAATCGTCGAACCGGCGGCGCCTGCCATCAGCCAGACCGGCGAGTCGTTAATCGCTGTCGGGCTCACGTTCATCGCGATTGCGGTCGGCTTCTTCTTCGCTTGGGCGGCGCCTTCCTAGACGAGCGCCCCGTTTCCCTACGGTTCGTCCGGACCGGGCAGGAAGTGGTCGAACAACAGCGGAGTGCCCCGTCCAGGGCGCAGAGGGCGCACGGCCCGTCCCGACTCGTGACCTCGCTCGAGAAACGCGGAGGCAAAGTGAGCGGCCAATGCCTCGCCCGCCTCCAGCGCCTCGTCCAACCTGTGTATGGTGTCCGAAATCTCGCTCAAGGCGAACGGCTCTTCGCCAATTAACACGGACGTCATGCGGAGATCGTAGCGAGCCTTCGCCTCGCGGAACCTCCGGACGAACTCGTCAGGGATTGGACAGAGTCCGTCCGAGACGAACAGCAGATCGTTGCCCGTGTGGTGTTCCGCCTCGATCGCATCGAGTACGTGCGATAGGGGTTTCACGAAGTCGGTCCCCCCGCCGAGGAAGTAGGAAGCCACATCGAGGACTTTCTCGAGCCGCGTCGACGAATCGTCGGCCGGCCGCATCGAGACGATGCGAAGTGGATCCGCGGCGTCTCCGAACAGGACGACCTCGACCGGCCGGTCCTCGGCCAACGCGAGATGGGCGAGCGCCAGAGCCGACGCCTTGGCCCACACCTCCTTTTCGCCCGCCATGCTCCCGGAGTTGTCGATGCAGAGGTACACCGCGCGCGGTTCCTCCTCTCTACGCCACAGCTCGTAGATCAAGAGGGAGCGGGTCACGACCTTCGAGTAGAACAGGTCCTCCCGTTCCTCCATTGCGAAGCTTGACAGCTCTCCGGCGAGCGCCCGGGCCACGTCACCGCCTTGGACGAAGTCGACGACCTCTTGGCTCGCCCGCATCGCGGGAAGGGTTCGCTCCCGGAGCCCCAGACGGCGATAGCGCCCAAAGAGCCGCGCGATCATGCGCAGGCGCGGGTTTCGGACAATATCCCGCATCAACCGCAGTTTCAGTTCCGAGGGCAGACGCGTCTCCTGTCCCGCGCCGGCGGACCATGCCGCCACGAGTTCGGTGACGCTCTGCAAGTCCTCGCGGGCGTCTTTCAGGACCTCGCGAAGCCGCTGGGTCGTGACGCTCTTCGGCGACTCGGACGAGGAATCAGTCGGCTCTTGCCGCTCGGTTGATGCCTCCGGTGCCTGTGGTCCCCGTGCAATATCCTGCAGCAGCGCGTCGAGCACGAGCTCCGTCGCCAGCGCGGTTTCCGCGGGCTTCAATCGAGTGAAGGCGCGCAGTTTCTCGTGCTCGCGCAGGTCGAGGGCCCGGCCCAAGAGGTCCCGATTCCCTTTCGCCTCGGGCGCGATTTCTGCCGAGGATCGAAGCTTGACGAAGTACTTGTAAAACGAACAGAACAAGTCGAACGCAAGCTCCTTGGCGAACGGGAGCTCGGTCTCATTGAGGAGGAGACGCAGCCCCGCCGCCTTGGGGAGGATCTCCTCGAACGCTTCTTCGTCGAACGGATCGTGGACGATCGCGCTCCTCGAGATGGCCGGTCCGGGTGGGCCGAAGACCGCCATGAACACGCCTAGCCGTTCTCCAAGTATTGACGCTTCACTTGGGTTTCGTAGCGGTCGGTTTCCTCCAAGAAGAAGACGAGCTGGGATTCGTCCGCCTCTCGGCGGCGCAGCCGTTCGCGGAATCCTTGCAGTTCGGCTTTCGCGGTCCGAAGCTTGCTCAGGAACTCGACCGCGGCCATCGTCCGATCCCGTGCGTCTTCGAGGCCCTGGAGGTTCGTGAGGGCGACCTGGAGCGCGTCCATGATCTCGCGAGCCCGCTTGTCGTGGGGGTTCGCAACGTCGAGGACCAGGCCTCGGACCATGGGCTCGGACGCGGGATCGTCCCAGAGGATGTTCGCGAGCACGGCCAAGTCGTCCTCGACCGCGTACGTCCGGCCCTGGAGCCAGGCCTTGGCGCGGATGATCGAGAGGCTCTCCTTGTAGCGGCGATCGGACAGGGTGAGCCCTTCGCCCTCGAGTCGGCGGCGAATCTTCGCGATCGATTCGAGGAGCGGGCGATCGAACTCCACCGCGGCCACGGCTTCGCGGGCGGCGTGAATCTCGTCCAACGTGATCCGCGTGGTCAGGACCGGAGGCCGATTGTCGGCCATCATCTCGACCAAGTGGCCGTCCTCGGCGATGTACTCGACCCGGTAGCGGAGGAGGAACCGGTCGTACAGAGCGGACAACGCCTCTTCCTGCGGAAGTTCGGCCGAGGCCCCCATCATCGTCTCCAACGGACATTGGATGACCTCGCCGTCGTTGTAGAACAGCCGTTCGTTGATGATTGCAAGCAAGCTGTTGAGGATCGAGCTGTTCGCTTTCCACAACTCGTCCAGGAAGGCGAAGTGGGCCTCGGGCAGATATCCTCGCGTGATGCGCGAGAATCGGTCTTGCTTCAGGGCCGAGATCGACACGGGGCCGAACAACTCGTCGGGCAGGGTAAAGCGCGTCAAGAGACGCTCAAAATAGTGCGCGCCCTGGATGGACCCCGCCAGCATCCGGATCATCATGCTCTTCGCGGCCCCCTTCGGCCCGACGAGGAGGATGTGCTGACGGGACAGGACGGCGAGGATCAGGCCTTCGATCTCCTCGCGTCGTTCGAAGAGACGGCCTTCCATCTCCGTCTGGAGGGACTGGAACCGGGCGGGTTGGACCATGCGCGGGAACGCTTAAGCGCCCGGGGTGCTCAAATCCCTTTCGACGGTGCCTCCCCGGATGCGCCTTACAAATGGGATCGCGATTCACATCTGCGCGTGGGCGGCAAGGAACGAAACGAGTTCTTTCTGGTTCCCTTCGCGATCCAAGCGATTCAGGATTTCGAAGTAACGGGTCCGGTCATGGTGTCGAAGGAAGATCAAGCGAAGGAGAAGGTCCCGTTCGATCTGGAACTCCCGGCGCTTTCGCGGGTCCTCGATCACAAAGTCGGTGTGTCCGGTGGCCCGGTAGCTCATCAGGCAGCTCTCGACCGCCATGAGGAGACTCGGTTCCCGACCGATTGTTTGCGGAACCTTGCCTTGGTCCGGGAGATGGAAGTAAATCGCATACCGATTGACAAGGGGGCTGGGCATGGACCCGGACCGGAAACGGTCTGCACGAAGGTCTACTTGAGCCCGAACTCCTCCAACGGCGCGGTCGGAGTCTTGCCCAGGCGAATGAGCTCGGGTAGCTGGGGATTCCCGTTCTCCCACACGAGGAGCATGGACCGCTCCGGAGCCCACAGGTTGTGGGAGATGTCCGCGGGCATCGCGGTGCAGTCCCCGGGCTTCATGTGGAGGTACGCCAGCAGGATGCCCGTGTCCCGGTCGCGGACTTCCATCGAGATCTGTCCATTCAGCAAGAGGAACCACTCGACCCGATCGTTGCCATGTGTGATCGGGAGGATGTACTCCTCCGTCGTCGGGCAGAACAGGCTGTATTCCACGGCCGAGACGATCTCCGGATTCCACGTCACGTCGTTCCGCGCGAGATACTCGTACAAGTTGAGAAGCCCGAACCGTTCCGCGTATTCCGGCTTGATCTTCATTTCGCCGTCCTTCCCCCGGAGGTCCTGGAACGCCTCGTTGACCGGATGAGTGTCGTCGGTCCGCTGGGTCTTGATCATCGTGGTTGTCACGATCCGCTTCCGGAAGATTGCCGGGTGGGGACCGCCGCGCTTCCGGCCGAACGGACTCCCGGTCTCTCGCGGGGCGGCCCAGGGATTGAAATCGGGTGGGACCCAGTCTTCGAGGATCGCCTTGAAGGTGGCGCTGATCTTCTCGTTCGGGAACATCTCGCTATAGTGCTTCCCAGACTTCTGCCACGCGTCGTTGTACTTCCCGAGGAACATGTCCACGCCTTTCTCGTAGAAGTTGAACGTCCCGAAGACCTCGTCGAACTTCACCATCCCGTAGAAGAAGTTCCAACCGATGTCCCGCTGGACCGCGCGCATGAATTCTCCCACGGGGATGTGATACTCGCCTCCCGGGTAGCGGATGATGGTGAAGTACGCATTCCGCTCGAACTCGTAGCCGCCGAGGCGGAAGGTCTTGTACCCCAGATCGTTCGCTCGTCCGGACTCGACCAGTGCCTTCTGCTGCATGACCATCGTCACTCCTCCGTGAGACAGATGTCTTCCCATGCGTATGTGAGCCACTCGCTGTGCTTCGTTTGCAAGAGGACCAAGGACTTCTTCGCGGCGCGCATACGGTACGCCACCCGGGCCGGCAAGGAGGCCAGGCTGCCGTCGCGCAAGACCATGTGACCCATGTCCGTGCCCGTGACGGTCTTGTGCGGTCCGGGCTTTAGCTGGTCGCGCGGCTCGATGTAGTCGACGCGCACCTCCCCTTCGACGAGCAAGAGATACTCGTCGTGCGGCATGTACCACCACGATGCGTCTTCGCCTTCCGCGCGGAAGCACGCGAGCACGTAGGGCCCGTTCTTGCCGATCACGACCCGGTCGTACGATTTCGGCCACGTCGCCCCAATCTCGTAGATGTTCGACATCGCGTAACGGATCGGCCGGTCGTCGATCAGGAGCAGGTTGCCCTTCGTATACTTCGCCATGCTCCCCGTCATCACCATGTCGTTTCCTCCCTCGTAGATGCAGCGTGGGCAGGCTTCTTTAACCTTGCGCCGACTCGCGACGTCGGGTTGCATGGAGGCCGCGATGTGTCGTGTGGTCGCGGACTTTATTAGCATCAACACGTCTCGCGCGGTTTGATGGAGCCGCCATCATCCCGGACTCGATTGGTCGTTGCCGAGAGTAACCTGCGCGGTTTTCGCGGTCTCACCGTCGACGCGTTCGGCTGCCTTCTGCGCGGAGGTCCGGGCCAACTTCCAAACGCGCTGCGAAAAATCGTCGGAGGGCGCGAGGCGAACCGGAACGTGCGATCGCTCAACGATTTCTGGCGAGACACCGTTCGCAAGCACATCCGGGCGAGTCCGTTCCTCTCGTTCCGAGAAGTCCATCGGAAGACGATTCAGGATCTCTTCAAGAGCCTTGGTATCTCGAACGATGTCGACGGATGCATCGACGCGACCTTCGATGACTATCGGAGCTCGAGCGCATACCCGGAGGTATCGGCCGCCCTCCGGGACCTCGAGCAAGAGGTTCCGGTCGCGGTGGTCTCGAACATGGACACTACCGCATTGTTGGGAGCGCTGCAGCGGAACGGTCTCACGTTCACATTCATCATCACGTCGGACGAGGAGCAGCGTTACAAGCCGGACCCTTCCCTGTTCCAGAGGGCGGTTCGCTACTTGGGTCTCCCTGCCGCGAACGTCCTTCACGTCGGAAGTTCGTACGCCGAGGACATCGTCGGCGCCTCGTTGGCCGGGATGCCTTCCCTCTTGATGCAAAGGCCCGAGGTGCCAGAAGAGCCGCGCGGCGAAGCGAAGGCCTCGGTTCACGATCTCGAGCAGGTGCGCGACTTCATCCGGAGCTCTTGGAAAGGACTGTAGCCCCACCGGCGCTCGGTCGATTACGCGAGACTACCATGCGGCCTCCAGGATTTGCAGGAGATCCCGAGCATCGCGCAGCGGGCGCGGGTTGCGGCGGACCGATGGACTTTGGAGCGCGTCTGCGGCAACGGCGAGCAAGTCGGTCTTCGGGATTCCGAGTTCCCGGAGGCGGTAAGGTAGCCGGAACTGACGAATGAAGTCCGTCACGGCCCGGCAGACCGCTTCTCCTGTCCTCGGTGAATCCGAGGCCTTCAACCCGAACACGGGTGCCAACTGCCCGTAGGCAGGTCCGGCGACCGGGAGGTTGAACCGCATCGCGTGAGGGAGGACGATCGCGTTCAACACTCCGTGCGGCGCGTTGTACCGCCCGCCGAGTACATGGCAGAGTCCATGGTGGACCCCCATTCCCGCCCGCGCGAGCACCAACCCCGCCAGCATCGACGCCTCGAAGAGGTGGTAGCGATGTGCGAGGTCCTCCGGCCGCGCGAACGCCTTTGGCAAGTGCTCGACGAGAAGCGTCGCCGCGCGGATGGCCATGGCCCGCTCTTCGTCACCCGCATCAGTCGAGTACAAGCCCTCGACACAATGGGCGAGGGCGTTGATTCCGGTGCCCGCGGTCAGATCGGGCGGCGTCTCAATGGCCAGCTCGGGATCGTAGAGCACCAGTCGAGGCCGGACTCCGGGATTTCGGACGACCTCCTTGCGACGATGGACGACATCGGTCGTGCCGAAGACGGGGGTGACTTCGGATCCAGAGTACGTGGTCGGGATCGCCGCGACCAACCAACGAACGTCGCCCGCGGTGCCTCCTCCCGCCAAGCGGGAGACGGCCGCCTTCGCGGTCCCGATCGGACTCCCTCCGCCCAGGCCGATGAGCACGTCCGCGTTCAGCGATTGCGCTTCGGTCGCGACCTGCACCGCGGTCTCGACCGGAACGTGCGGGCGCGTCCCGGAGAACATTCCAACCATCATTTGTCCGAGCGCATCGCGGATGGTCTGCCCCACACGACCGGAGGCGAGGCTGGAACCCGTGACGACGTATGCTCGGCTTCGCCCGAGTCGATTCAGCTGGACGGCCAGCTCGGTGACGCATCCGGGGGCGAGCACGATCAACGTGTCGCCGTCCTGGCGCGTCAGCCGCGGAAGATCCGTCTTCGAATTTCCACTCATGGCCAGGCGCCCGGTGACCGTCAACCGTCGCCGACGACAACGTGGCGTATTGCCTTAGGGCTTGCGCTTCCGAACGAGGGCGTAGATCCCAACGAGCAGAGCCACCACTGCGACCCCGAGCGCGGCATAGCTCACCGCCGAGAGCGTGTTCACTGTATCCGCGACGGAGGGATCGACGATGACCGTGCCGACCATCCCGACCCAGGAGCTACCGACCTCGTAAGCGTGGACCTTGCAGAGGTAGGTGAACGTGCCCGCGGTGTTGAACGTGTGATTGAACGTCGCCCCGGGCACGACGAGCACAGGCGGTGGGCCCGGCGGGTTGAAGTTCGGGCTCGAGTCCCAAGCGAGGCCTCCGCCGGGAGCCGGTCCGGTAATTGTATGGGGCTCCGTCGGGTTGGCGAGCCTCCAGTGGACGATCGTTCCCTGGACGACGGTCATGTTCTCCGGCGCGAACGCCTGGACCGCGTATACGGAGTCGCCCCAACCGGCGGTCGCGCTTAGCGTGACTGTCGAGACCCCCGCGACGACGATCAGGGTGCCCGTCATGCCGGGGTGGATCTTGCAGAAGTAGTGGTACGTCCCCGTCGCCAAGCCACTCGTATCGAGTTCATATACGGAACCCGGCGCGAGGAGTTTCCCTGGGCCCATGTCCGCCAAGGCCCCCGCGGGCGTGAACAGAGGGCTTGAGTCGTAGGCGAAGCTGCCATTCGTCAACGTGTCGGCGGACGTGACCGTGTGGACGCCGCCAACCAAATGCCATGATATTGTGTCGCCGGCCGTGATTCGGATCGTGCCAGGCGAATATCCATTGAACCAGACCACCCCGCCCGGCGCGAGAGGCGCCCCCGCGGCGACACCACCGATGTTCACATCATACTTCGTTGCTGCAAAGCTTCGCGAAGAAGCAAAGACGAAGGTCATGAAGATCGCGACGCATACCACAGCCGCAACTCTTGACGAACGAACGACTGGTCTCCGCACCCATACACCGCCGGCTGGGAATCACCCCGTTCCCTATTTAACGCTTGAATTGAGGCACAGTTCATACAGAGAAGTCCGGTTGCGCTGTTCTGCGTTGCTGGGAAAAGGCGTCGTCGCTACCGAAAGTAACCGTCTGTGAATGAGTGTAAACATACGCCTCATACACGTCCCCCTGCACTCGGGCACCCGACGGTGGCGACGATGACGGCTGCTCACCTTCCACGAACTTGGATATCGTCGGCGATGATTCTCGCGATTGCTGCATCGCTGGTCCTCGTGAGCAGCACGAGTTCGTCCGCCCCGCATCGCAACGCCGTAGCAGCTTCCGCGACCCTGATGTCATGGAATCCCAACGTTTCTTGCTCGCCATCCTTGGTCACTGTACAGGACATCCTCGGCTCGGCGTACCCCGCGCAGGCCCTCGCCGGAAGTCCATATCAGGTGAACTCAACCGCCGGCGGGATCCCGGACAAGCGGGCGCTCTCCCCGCCGTGCACGATTACGACCATTCACAACCAGGCCGTGTCGACTTACGTCCAGGTGAACGGAGTCTACCTCTACGTGTACACGTTCAACAGCGGCGATTGTTCAAAGGGATTCAAGGCGGTGAACGGCGGTGGTCGCTACCCGAACAACCAGACGTTCTGCGACAACACCGGGGACATTCGGGCCATGGGGACGACGAACGGCTATATTCACGTCGAGTTCGACCAGGATTGGCTCGCAAAGGGCTTTTGCGGATCCACGGTCTCGTACTGCAACAACGTCACGATCGCGAATTACGTGTCCACGGGAACCGTCTCCCTCGATCTCCAAGGATTCGTCTACTGGGACTCGAATCACTGGGAGCTCCATCCGTTGGCCGCCTGGAGGCTGACGCCTCCGCCTCCTCCCGCCGATTTCAGCATCAGCGCCTCACCCAGCTCTCTGACCGTCACGATCGGGGCGTCCGGCGTGTCCACGATCACACTAACAAGCCTGAACGGCCTGGCTGGGGCGGGGAGCCTAAGCGCCTCGATCTCTTCGTCCGACCTGGTGTTGGTGTGGCCAACCGTCGGGGTCAACCCGAGCAGCGTGACGCTGACGGCCAACGGAACCGCGACGTCGACGCTCACGGTTTCGACTTCGCTCCTCACGACCCCGGCCATGTACACGGTGACGGTAACCGCGACGATTGGGTCGATCACTCACTCTGCGACGGTTACTGTAGAGGTCAAGGTTATCTAGGGAGCTGCTCCCGCGTGTTCCCTCTAGCCATCGAACGCCGGCCGACGGTCTGCACGGATTGCCAGGGCCACGACCAAGCGAACCGGGATCTGTCGGTGAGGGAACGCCTTCGCGACCCCCCGCGGACTAGCAAGACGGTTCTGTCCAGATTTGAATCCAATCCGGTTGGGTCTTGCAGCCGAGCCTCCAAGCGGGCCCGAAACTCGAAATATCGTCGCATCTCAGCCGTGTTCCCAGCAAGGGCCAAATAGAGTACGCGCGATACGATGTAGCATGAAGGCGGCTCGGCTTTTCTCGTACGATAAGCCTCTCAAGGTCGTTGATGTCGAAGCCCCGCGAATCAAGAATCCGAGCGAGGTTCTGGTGCGGGTGACGGGCGCGGGCGTGTGCCACACCGATTTGCATATCGTGGAGGGCGTTTGGCGGGAGAAGGTGCAAGTGACCCTGCCGTACACCTTGGGCCACGAAAACGCCGGCGTGGTGCAGGAGGTCGGCGACGCCGTGACCTCCTTCAAGAAGGGCGAGAAGGTCATCGTGCATCCGGTCATCACGGACGGCACGTGTCGACCGTGCCGAATCGGAGAGGACATGCATTGCGAGAACCTCGTGTTCCCGGGGATTACCGCAGACGGAGGGTTCGCGGAGGTTCTCCGGACCTCCGAGCGGTCGCTAGTGCGAATCCACGACCTCGCGCCGGATGACGTCGCCCCACTGGCCGATGCCGGGCTCACCGCGATTCGCGCGGTCAAGAAAGCCGCGAGCAGGACCACGAGCGGCAGTAACGTCGTGGTGATGGGCGTCGGCGGTCTCGGTCACATCGCGCTTCAACTGCTACGCTGCATGACCAACGCCGTGATTATCGCCGCCGACGTCGCCGAAAGCAAACTTCGGCTCGCCGAGAAAATGGGAGCCCATCGTGTCGTCGACGCCCGCCGGGATCCCGTGAAGCAGGTCATGGATATCACGGGGAATCGCGGCGCCGATGTCGTGATCGACCTTGTGGGGAACGACCTGACCCTTGCGAACGGGATGAAGATGCTTCACAAGGGCGGGACGTTGATCATCGTTGGCTATGGCGGGACCCTGAGCGTAAAGGCCATCGATGTGATCTTCTCCGAATTCTCCGTGCTCGGGAGCCTCGTTGGGAATTGGGACGAGCTTCGAGAGCTGATGGAGCTGACGCGCCAGGGGAAAGTTCGGGTGATCACTCAGAAAGGCAAACTCGACGAAGTCAACGACATCCTCGAGCAGCTCAAGAAAGGGACGCTCGAGGGCCGAGGCGTCGTCATCCCCTGAGCCATCCGACGACGATCGTCTACGGCGATACCGGCTTGGGGCGGCGGCGCAGAGGGATCTTCGGCAGGAACATCGGCGTCTTGCTCGCGTACTCCCGGAAACGCTCCCCGAATTTCTCGAAGAGCTTGGCTTCTTCCCGCTTCGCTTGCCGGTAGTAGAGCACCGCGAGCAAGGGCCACAGGATCGCGGTGGCGATCGTGGGCCAAACGAGGAATTGACCGAGCGTCACCAGCATGAAGCCCAAGTACTGGGGATGCCGGACTACGGTGTAGATTCCATCCGTGACGAGGACGTCTCCCCGTTGGAACACGATTTCCTTCCAACCCTTGTAGATCAGGAGGATGCCCGCGATGACGACCGGCGAGCCAACCAATTGGCCGACGGCCCACACGTAGCCGACGAACAGCGGCGAGAACGGATACGCGGCGCCGGAGAGCAGATAGATCGTCAGGGGGAAGCCGTACATCTCGGAGAAGAGGGAGATCATGAAGCCCATGTACGCCCCGTGGGCCTTCCAGGATTCCTTGATTCGGACCGGGGAGAGGGCGAGGAAGAGACCCACGAGAAAGATATTCAGAAGCGCCACGGTCCAAAGGCCCGAGGGAACGGGAGAACTCGTGATGCGTGGGAAGGCGCCGTAGAAATAGGCGTAGATGCTCGCCACGATCTGGTCGAACTGGTAGAGCCCAACGATGATCAACGAGACGATCGCCGCCATGGCGGCGATGATCCGTTTGTTGAGCGCCGAAGGAGGTCGCTGGCTCGGCGTCGGCGGAGGCGACGTCATTGTGTTCGGAGGCCCGGATTCGAGGACGAGCCGCCTAGGCCTCCTTCGCCGCCTCCTCGAGGTAATACTTTGGAATCGGGGTCATCGTGTTTTCCAAGACCTCCGGATACCTGCGCTTCCTCTCCGGGAGCCACGCGACGACGAGCAGCAACGACCCGATGAAGAGGATCGGGAGCCCGACGAACTCCGCCGTGATCGCCGGCTGGTGCAGCGCGACGATGAACCACTGCGGCAGGCTCGCGATCACCGCGCCCGCGACGCACAGGAGCCACGCGAAGAACCCGAGTGGGATCAGGTTCATCCCATCGTCACGGTTCATGCGCGCGCCCCCCGCTTCTTCTCGTATCGAGCGTACCACCACATGATCCCGATGAAGGCGAATCCGATCACGATCTGGCCGAACAGACTCGCGACGGCCCAGGGCCACGGCGCGATCAGTTGCAGGTTCCCGAACGGCGCCACACTGACACCCTGGAGCGGTTCGAAGACCGGTCCTCTCGCGTCGGTGAACAGCCCGTACAAGACGGGACCGCCCACCGGGATCGGAAGGGTCGTCGGGGCCGCCGGGATGTTCCCGACGTTTTGCACCGCGACGCCGACGTGCAGGTGACGGAAGCTCGGTTGGATCGAGCGGATGACCAAGGTCGCGTTGAACTGGGTGTTCGGTACCATCTCGAACGAGGACGCGCCGATCCACCCGCCGTTAATGTAGCGGCCCACGGTTCCATAGTCGAGGCCGAGCCGGGTGATCCAGAACAGATCCCCGCGGACGGCGGAACCGCCAATGTACCGGAACGACCACGTGATGACGAGGTAGTCTCCGGTTGCCAACCCAGGGTCCGGCGACGTCGGAATCGTGGGATACGCACCGGAGGAACTGATCACACCACTGTACGCGAACCGAGTGCCTCCGAGCGGCAGGGTCTGGGTCGTGTAGTGTGTGTACACAGGCGCAGCGAGGACCCGAATGTTCGCATATGCAACTTCCCAGTCCACGGAAGTCTCTTGCTCATGGGCGCGTGCGCCAGTCGTGAAGACGAGCACGCCGGTCATGACCATCCCGACCGCAAGCGCTATGGCAATCGATGGGTGCTGCACGTCGCTCACCTCCCCATGCCGCCCGAGCCGTGGCGTCCTTCGAGCTTCGCGTAGAACTTCTCCGAGTTCTTGAGCCATCTCAACACGAAGTAGGCGGTCGCCAGACCAGCGATGACCCACGAGGCCGTCCCGACGATGGCGTTCACGCCGGTGTCGTACCAGACGTCGGGGAAGACGCCCCCGGTGATTGGCAGCACCATGGGTCACGCCCCCGCCGGCTCGACGAAATGCTTGGTCGTTTTTCCTATGGCGTAGAAAATCGCCTTGAGGAAGATATACGTAAATCCGGACCACACGACGCCCATGATGCCCATGAAACCGGTCATGATGATATATGGATCATAGAACGACCGATAGGGCAGGGGCCACGTGAACTGCTCCGCGATGTACGCTGGGATCGGCGCCTTCGGGATGACCATCCGGATCACGGACCACATCGGCATCACATGGTTCGTCGCCGCGTTCAGGGGATCTGGATAGACCACGTTCGTCAGCAGGAACGGCACGTTCAGGAACAAGAAGTGGCCCGGAACGACCAGGACTCCGGCGAGGAAGCAGGAGATCAGGACGTACAACCCCATGTGCTTGCGGAGACCGAACAGTACCAAGGTGAAGTCCGTCGCCATGGCCGGGAGCAAGTACGACGGCAGCTGGACGAAGTTGAACGGATAGTTGTTCATCCCCACGTAGAACAGCTGGATCATCAAGTTCCGCTGCAAGAAGAAGAACATGAGGACGAGCGTCGCGCCGAAGTAGACCTTGAAGAATTTGTTGAACACGTACGAATAGACCGGGAAGTGGACCGCGACGAGCCACGTATAGACGAACGGGGCCCACGCATAATCCTTCCAATCGAGCCAGAACTCCCAGTCGCCGACGCCGATCTGCGAGCTCACGGAGAGCATGTTCTGCGAAAAGATCAGGGTCGCCGTGAAGGCGATGAACGTGATCACCCGAGTCGTGAAGATCGGCTTCGCTACGGTTGCCTCTTCAGTTGCTGTGGCCATGGGCCTGCCTCCTACCTTCGCGCGGCGGCCGGACGTCCTCCACGGACCGCGACGGCAGTGGGGGCCGGAACCGACGTCGCGACGAGCTGCTGCGCCTTCCCTTCCAACTGGCCGAGTCGGGACAAGACCCGGACCACCTCAGGCACTCCCACGGCATAGATGAACATGAACGTCAGGACGAAATTCCAATGGGTCGGCATCGAGAAGAACTCTTCCCGGAACAGGAAGATGTGGCCGATCTCGTTGGTGAGCATCGAGCCGAGCGTAAAGCCGAACACCGTGATTGGGAACACCCAAAGCGTGATCGGGATGTCCCCGCGGATGTACGGCTGCGCCTTCTTCAACGCATAGAATTGGAACACGATTGCTTCGAACATCATGAGGGCAAAGAACGGCCCGAAGATCATGAGGTGGGGCGGCGTCCACGTCGAGTCACGCACAAGGAACGAGTGTTGCGCCGGATCCCAAATCACCGGGATCGCAACCGCGTTATACGTGACCGCTGTGATCCACCACATCCACATCAGGTTTCGAAGCGCCCTCCCTTCATCCGCAATACTGAAGACCGGCTTTCCAGTTGACGTCGCCATTGCCATATTCAGACCCTCCCGCCGCTCTGCATGTCAACCCCTGACACGCCAGCCACGGGAAGTCTTCGTCAGGTCATAAGGATTTCCGTCTGCGCTCGGGGCCCTGTCCGCGGGGGCACGACCGGTGCTGCGGTTCGGGTCATCCGCGAGGACGAGTCCCCCGTTCCCTGAATTTGAGGAACGCGCCCGCAAGGGCCACGAGAGCAACTCCCAGAGGCGTTAGATATAAGGGCCAGACGTCCGACTGGGCTTGCACGAGATTGAAGGCGAACGTGACATTCACGCGGACGGTTTGATCATTCCTCCAGTAGACCATGTACGGCTCCTGCACCGGGGCGGTCCAGGCTCCGCTCACCGAGCTCGAGGTCGTGTTGTAGAACACGTCATACCGTCCCGGGGGATGGCCGTGAATCTCGAAGTACACCGGAGGGCCGGACCCGTTGTTGACACTCCAGGAGTACACCAAGGTGTCCCCTTGGCGCATGGGGAACCCCATGTCCGCTAGGTAGGCATGCAGGGTGTAGTTCAGCGATCCGGTCGGAGTGAGGACGAAGGAACCCTGGCCGGTCAGGATTCCAGATCCGGTGCCGTTCGCCACGACACGGGGGGCCGCCAGAGTCGCGGCGGCAAGGGAGAGGGCGACCAGCACTCCAATGCGAATCCTCACTCGACACCTCACAGAAGAAGGCGGAACGTCTGACTCAAGGCTCGCGTCGGTCCCTTACGCATTCCGCTTCGCCGAGACGGTCTAAACCGCCGTGCTAGATGTTGCTTGTGGTACGAAGACCGGTCGAAGACGACCTCAGCGCGACGAGAGACAATGGTTTAAAAACGCACGTCGATACCCCCGCGAGGGGGAGAGTCAATTGGTCTCAACAGAAATCGTGGGTCTGGGTCTCATCGGTTTTTCGGTGAACTGCCTCATGGTTGTGTTCAACACAATCGGAATCGAAAAGAAGGATACCGACAAGCTGGCCGGGGGATGGGGGCTGTCTCATCTGTCCCTCGGCGCCATGATGGTCCTCGTCGGAACCGCAACTTTCCTGACAAATCCCACGACGGTCGACGCGATCTCCGGCTTCTTCGGGATCGCATTGGTCTTCTACGGTTTCTTCTGGGTCTTCCTCGGAGCAAGTCTGGTGCGCGGCGCCGACCTCCGGCCCATCGGCCATGTCTCCATCGGATTCGCCATCGTCGACCTCTGGTTCCTCAACTCATCCTTGAAGTTCAGCGCGGCTAGCGGCGGAAAATACGTGAGCCTGACAATCCTCCTGGTGGTCCTGACGGTCGTGTTCTTCGTGCTGTACGCGGGAGTCCACGGAAAGGCAGTGGCGTTCAAGGTGAACGCGGTCCTGCTGATCATCCTGGCCCTGCTCGGATTCTACCTTGCGTTCAGCCTGATCTATCCGGGCGGGTACGTTCCGTTCTAGGTATCCGGGGCCACCTCGAATCGTCGCGCTCTCAGACTAGTCTAGCCACCATTACCCGAGTTCGCGATCCCGGAAGCCTATGGCTGTTCCCGATTGAGCCGGGACTCGAGGAGGGCTCGGCACATCTCGGCGTTGAGGCTGAAATTGGCCCTCGCTAATCGCGCCTCCTTCAGAGCGGAACCGAATCCGTCCCGCTTCGGAGGATTTCCATCGAGATCCCAAACGACGAGCGGTCCGTCACTCGGTTGGATTCTCTCACGGAATCGCACGTACCGAGAAACGCTCCTCACATCCTCGAAGTCGGAAATCGAGACCGCGCCCCCTGGCGACCTAATGACGATCGAGTCTCCATCGAAGGTGACGTCCTGCTGCGAGAGATCGAGAAGCTGTTCAGGAGAGAAGCCATGCTTCGAGAGCGTCATGGCCATCGAGAAGAGCCGGCTTCGGAGGGCCCGCGTTCGGATCATTCGATTGAGCTCGACCAAGTTTCCGTTCGCTTCGGCGCCGTAACAGTCGGAGAAAGACTTGCCCGCGTTGATCGCTTCGTTAATGCGGTCGGAGTCGTGATGGCCATCGAGATGCACGCGAACCTCATTGATTCCGCCGAGCTTCGAGACGACGTCGCGAGCTTCTTCCAGCATCATGTACACGAAATTCGGAGAACACCAAAAGGTCGACGTGACCAAGTCCAACGACACCCGACCATCATTCGATATCGAAAGGTCCTTCACGAACCCTAGGTCGGTAATCGGCTCGTCGAGTTCCGGGTCGGTGACCGTCGAAAGCGCCCGAAGGACGTTTTGTTTGAGTTCGACTTGGGCATCCTGGGTCATCCTGCACCTGGAGCGACGGGGCTCCATTAACGCGCGACGGGGCGTCCCTTCTTCGCCGCCTCGCCTACGCGGATCGTCCCGGGCTGAAGGTGGAGCTTCTTCGAGAGCGCGTCGTTCTTCTGAGCCTTCTTCTGCTGCTCGATGTCGATGCCCCAGACTTTGGCGGCGTTCTCCCCGAGGATCTTCTTCTTGATCTCCATCGTGAGGTCGACGCCGTACTCCTTCTTCAGGTCCTCGGGAAGTTCGAAGTTCAGGAAGTCCTCGATGACCCATTTCGGATGCCACAGCGCGTAGTCCGCGCTGAACAGAATCCGGTCCGGGCCGAGCCAATACAGGAGGTTCGCCATCATCTCGGCAAAGTACCTCGGCCTCGTGTGGACGAACGCCATTGCCACCGCCATGCCGGCGTAGATGTTCTTGTCCTGCGTGGCGACCCAGCAGAAGTCATCGAGTCGAGGGAGTCCGATGTGCGTCACGACGAACTTCATGTCAGGAAACGAGGTTGCCGCCGTGTCCACGTCGCCGATGTCGAAGGCATCCTTGTCGAGCGGCCAGACCGTGGGGCCCTTGTGGGCCACCTGAACGTTGATCCCGAGTTCCCGGTTTTTCTCCAGGAATTTGAACGCTTCGGGAGAATCGAGCCGCCAACCCCGCGAGATTCCGCCGTTCTCCTGCTTCCACTCGGCCGTGTAGAGCTTTACGTTTCTCATCTGGAACGGCCGGATCCGGAACTTCTTCACCTGCTCTTCTAGCAAGGCCTTTCCCGCCTCGCCGTCCCGGGGATCCCACCGGCTTCCCATCACGAGGCGGTCGGGCCACTTCGTGACGTACCCGCCAATGGCGTCGACGTTGCTGAATCCCTTGTGGTAGAAGTAGTTCAACGTCTGTGGCTCGAAAATCGCCATGTCGACGTGGCCGTCCCCGAAGACGTCCTTCAGGGCTTTCTCCTCGCCATAGTAGGCATACGTGTCCCAGTCCCACACGTATTCCTTCGGGCTGAGGGCTTTCGTGTAGTCATAGAAGCAATTGATCCAACCTTTCGCGAGGTCGGCCCGCAACCAATTTTCCTTCGCCGCGTTCCAAATGTGGAAGTGGTAGTCGACGATGAACAGGTCCTGTTTCTTTCCATCCGGCGTCTCGGCAGTGATCACGAAGAGAGCCCCCTAACCCTGGGTCGGATGAACGGCCTTGCGCGGCTTAAACCTATTCTCGCGGACGGAGGGCCGAGGTTTCGGTCGCCTCGCGCCGACGGCGGCATGGTCCCACCAACTCCGCGGGTCCGACGGGAACCCAAATCGAAGAAGAGTTATCTCGCCTTAGCTCATCCCTCACAAGGCGGACGGGAGGAGATCGAATGGATTCGCCGCAGAGTGAAGCAGACGAGACGTCGGGGAATGAAACGCCCGGGGGGATTCGGCCAACCGGTTGGCGCGCGTGGAACTTGGAGCAGGTCCTCGTCCTGGGCGGGTTCGTCTCAATGGTCTTGGCCGTCGTCGTTCTGGTGACTGCCGACCCTTCGTTCGCTGTCGGCCTCGTCGTCGTAGTCATCCCGGGGATCATTTTCACAGGCCTTCTCCTCTGGAGACCCCGGCCTTGGATCTATCCGATTGCGGGCGTCGCCAATTGCTTGCTCGGCATCATCGCACTCCCCCTCGGCCTTCTCGGCGCCCTCGGCAATCCGCTCGTGGGTCCGGTCTACAGCAGCGTCGTGCTGGCGACGCTGTCGATCCTGTTGGCCTTGCCTGCTGGAATTATCGGCTATCTCCGAGGACAGAAAATATTGCGGCAGAGAACGCTGGCCGAGGGGATCTACGGCCTCCATGGCTTCACGGCCATCGCCCTGGTGGCGGTGAGCATCGGGGCCATAGCGGCGGGAGCCCTGGCCTATCAGAACCTGTTGGCGCCCGTTCCCATGACGGGGCCATTTTACGACATCCCGGCCTCGGCGAACGTTTCCATCTTGGTGGAGAATTCCCGGTTTGTTCCGAGCTCGTTCAATATCACGGCGTTCAACACCACGAGGATTACCATCCTCAACGAGGATGACGCGCCTCACACCTTCACGTACGTCAACAACGGGACGACCTACAGCCACGACCTGCCCGGAGGAAGCACGACGCGATTCTTCGTGCTTTTCCTCGGTCCGGGAACGGTGCCGTTCTGGTCCATCCCCGATCGAAGCGGGGGCATGGTCGGCAACATCACCGTCAATTCCGCTTAGCGTGGACGTCGCGTCGATTGGGCGAACTGGATGTCGGATACCGCGATTCGTTCAGAACGCTCGGGCTCGATTCGAAACGGTGCAATGATCGCGGAGACATCCGATGAATGGGTCCGTCCGGATTTGAACCGGAGTCTAGTGGTCCCGAACCACCAAGGATAGACCAAGCTACCCCACGGACCCGCGCGACGCGCGGTAGGTGTGGGGTCTGTATAAGTGTTGCGCGCGACGTCGGTTTTCCTCGACCAAACATCCGGGGTTTCGCGCGGCCCTTGAAGTGTTCCGTCGGGTTTTCACAAATCCCGGCCGCTCTGTCCTAGGAGAGCTATTCCTCCAGCGGATACTCAGCGACGAGCTTTCATAACCGGACCATTCAATCGATGCGGCGATGGCACAGCTCCAGATGGAGCCGCGGGCTCGGAAAAAGAAGAAATCCAACAAGCTCGAATTCGATGCCTCGCAGGTCTTCGGGACCTCGAAGGATACCGAGATTCAGATGGACTTGGACTCGGCCCGGTACGCCGCCCAAAAAGGCGAAGGCGGAGATCGACGAGTCTAGTTCTCGCTCCGCCGGTCGTCGCGGTCGCGGAGGAACGACCCGGAGGGAACGTCGTCGCGATTGTGGCAATGGCTTCGGTCCTGTTCGTCAGCCGCCGATAGCATCTTCGACACGCTTATATAGACCGCAACTTCTCGCGCGCTCCATGGAGTTCCCACTCCGCGAAAAAATCGCGGGTGAGATCGCCTTGTCCGACCAGCCGGGCAAGACGATGCGGAAGTGGCGCGAGGAATTGCGCATCTCACAAACAGTGCTCGCGACGCACATGCGCGTCTCGCCCTCGGTCATCTCGGACTACGAAGCGGGGCGTCGCACGTCTCCGGGCATCAGGACGATTCATCGGCTCGTGGATGCCCTTCTGGAGATTGATCAGCGGACCGGGCAGAAGCTCTCCAAACGATTCCAGGAGTACTCCGACGTCATCCCCTCGATGCGGGACTGGGCTGTCGGCGTGCGGGCCGCGGATTTCTTGCGGAAGATCGACGGAAAGCTGCTGACGCAGAAGCTCAACACCCGGCGGCTCCTGAACGGCTACACGGTGATCGACTCGATGAAGGCGATCACGACCCTCGACGCGAGCGACTACCTGCGGATCTACGGGTCCACGAGCGAGCGGGCCCTTTTCTTCACCGGAGTCAAGTACGGTCGCTCGCCGATGATTGCGATCAAGGCCCATCCGATGAAACCCGCGATGGTCGTGTACGTGCAGCCGGAGAACATCGACGACCTCGCGGTGAAGCTGGCGGAATTGGACAACATCATCCTCGCGCGCACGGACCTCGACCAGGGAGAACTCATCTCGAGACTGGAGCGAATCGCATGAAGGCAGGCATCGTGAGCTACGGCGGGTACATCCCGCGGTACCGGATCCGACCGAAGGACATCGGCGTGGTCTGGGGCGCCGACGGAGAGGCGATGGGTCGCGGGCTGAACATTCGCGCGAAGAGCGTGCCGGGTCCGGACGAGGACGTGATCACGATCTCCGTCGAAGCCGCCCGGGCGTGCATGGCGAAGGTCGACATCGATCCCACGGAGATCGGCGCGATCTATGTCGGCTCGGAGTCCCACCCGTACGCGGTCAAGCCCAGCGCGACGATCGTCGCGGAAGCGATCGGATCGGCCCCGGTCCTCACCGCGGCGGACTACGAGTTCGCATGCAAGGCCGGAACCGCGGCGATCCAGACGACGATGGGCCTCACGCTGTCGAAGATGATGAAGTACGGACTCGCGATCGGCTCCGACACGAGCCAAGGCGCGCCGGGCGATGCCCTCGAGTACAGTGCATCCGCGGGCGGGGCCGCTCTCCTGATCGGGACGGACCGAGCGGTCGCCGACATCAGCCACACCGTCTCGTTCACGACCGACACCCCGGACTTCTGGCGGCGCGAAGGCCAGCGATATCCGAGCCACGGCGGTCGCTTCACCGGCGAACCCGCGTACTTCAAGCACGTCGTCAATTGCGCTCAGCTCCTCTTCAAGCGGGCCGGCACGACCGCGGAGGATTACGATTACGCGGTCTTCCACCAGCCGAACGGTAAGTTCCCCGTCCGGGTGGCGAAGCAGCTCGGCTTCAAGGAGGCACAGATGGACGCGGGCCTCTGCGTGCGGGACATCGGGAACACGTACAGCGGCGCGATCATGGTGGGCCTCTGCGCGATCCTGGACGAGGCCGAGGCGGGAGACCGGATCTTCGCCGTCGGCTATGGCAGCGGCGCCGGTTCCGACGGCTTCGATCTCACGGTCACGGACGAGATCACGAAGATTCGACGCGATGCGTCGCCGTCGATCAAAGACATGATCGCGGACCAGGTCTTCGTCGACTACGCGACCTATGCGAAGTATCGCGGCAAGATCCTGATGCGGGAGGCCTAGGTCGATGCGGGACGTCGCGATCATCGGCGTCGGCGAGACGGAGTTCGGGGAGTTGTGGGATCGCTCCTTCCGGGACCTCGGGATCGAGGCCGGGCTGAAGGCGATCCAGGACGCCAAGCTCCGGTCGGAGGACATCGACGCGGTGTACATCGGCAACATGTCCGCGGGAAAATTCATCGACCAAGAGCATGTGTCGGCCCTCGTCGCCGATTATGCCGGCCTCGCGGATATGCACCTCCCGACGGTCCGCGTCGAGGGGGGCGGCGCGTGCGGCGCGATTGCTCTCCTCCAGGCACGGCTCGCCATCGCATCTGGGATGCACGACATTGTCGTCGTGGGGGGCGCGGAGAAGATGACGGACGTGGGCGAGGTCCAGGCCGCGGAGATCCTGTCGTCCACCGCGGACCAGGAGTGGGAGACCGTCTTCGGGGCGACGTTCGCCGGCCTGTACGCCATGATGGCGCGCCGACACATGTACGAGTACGGGACCACGCGGGAACAGATGGCCGCCGTCGCGGTCAAGAATCACAAGAACGGCGCGTTGAATCCCGAGGCCCAGTTCCAGAAGGAGATCACGATTGAGATGGTCCTCCAGGCCCCCTGGGTCGCGGAGCCGCTCGGGTTGTTCGACTGCGCGCCGCTCTCCGACGGAGCCGCGGCGGTCGTCCTGTGCGAAATGCAGAAAGCCCGCAAGTTCACCGACACGCCGATTCGCATCGCGGGCTCCGGCCAGGCGAGTGACTTCCTGGCGCTCCACGATCGCCGCGACCTCACAATGATGGACGCGACGGTCGTCGCGGGCAAGAGGGCGTTCCAAGAGGCAAGGTTGGAGCCCAAAGACGTCCAAGTCGCGGAGGTGCACGACAACTTTACGATCTCCGAGATCCTCGCCATCGAAGATCTGAGGTTCGTCGAGAAGGGGAAAGGCGGCCCCGCCACGGCGGACGGCCTCACCGCATTGAATGGCAAGATTTCCGTGAATACGTCCGGCGGGCTGAAGGCGCGCGGTCAACCGGTCGGCGCCACGGGCGTCGCGCAAGCGGTGGAGATTGTGAGGCAGCTTCGCGGGCAGGGCGGTAAGCGGCAGGTCGTCGGCGCGCGCCGCGGGCTGACGCACACGCTGGGCGGCACCGGCGCCACGGCGGTCGTCCATATCTTCGAGCGAGGGGACTGAGATGGCCATCCCTCGGTTCTGGCGGGAGATCCAGAGCCGCTACAATCTGATCGGCACGAAGTGCGGGAGCTGCGGCAAGGTCGACTTTCCTCCGCGGGCCGTGTGCCCGACGTGCGGCCGTCGCTCCGTCGGGAAGATGCAGCGGATTCAGCTCGCCGGCAAAGGGGCCGTCGTGACGTACACGGTCATCCACGATGCGCCGGCCCAGTTCGAGATGCAAAAGCCGTACGTGATGGCGATCGTCCAGATGGACGAGGGGGTCCGGCTCACCTCGCAGCTGATCGACGTGAAGCCGGAGCACGTCAAGATCGGGATGAAGGTCCAGGCCACGTTCCGGAAACTCGGTCAGGAAGGCGATGCCGGCGTGATCCATTACGGATACAAGTTCCGGCCGATGGCGTGAGCGGTCGCCTCACCTCTCATCTTCCGCCCCGACAAGATCGGTTCCGTCCGCGCCGTCTTCGACGCGCGTCGGTTCGCGCCAATATTCAACCGGCGAGGCGCGATGTCGGATCGGCGGAGATCCCAAAGGATGAGCGAGAAGTCGAAGTACTTCACCCCCGAGTTCTTCGCGTTCTTCAGTGACTTGGCGAAGAACAACAACAAAGAGTGGTTCACGAAGAACAAGGAACGATACCAGAAGGCCGTTCAAGAGCCGAGCTTGCGGTTCATTCGCGACGCCGGGCCGCTGCTGCAGAAGATCAGCCCGCACCTCGTCGCGGACGCCAAGCCGTTCGGCGGGTCTCTCTCCCGCATCTACCGAGACATGCGCTTCTCGCCGGACAAGAGCCCGTACAAGACGGAGGTCGGAATCCATTTCTGGCACGCGAAGGCGACCGGGCCGGAGGAGATGGCGCCCGGCTACTATCTCCACATGCACTCGGGCGAGACGATGGCCCATTCGGGCGTCTGGCATCCCGACGCGCCGACGCTGAAGAGGATCCGCGATCGGATCGTCGATGAACCGGACGCGTGGAAGAAAGTCATCCGAAGTCGGGTCGCCGTCGAGGGAGACTCCCTCAAGCGACCCCCTCCCGGCTACGACCCGAATCATCCGTTCATCCAGGACCTGCGACGGAAGGACTTCGTCTCCAGTCGGAGCTTCCGTGACCACCAAGTCACGAGCCCGCAGTTCCTCGACTCGTTCGTCCAGGTGTGCGAGTCGATGGACCCGCTGAACCGCTTCCTCGCGGGAGCGATCGGCCTCCCCTGGTAGGTCCGGGACTCGACGCGTCGCCCGCGGCGGGCGCGTCCTCATTATCGGAAGAGAAACAATTCACAATGATTCAGCGACCTTTATGCCTCAGAAACCGAATACCTGTGCGGGGAGGCGGAGGACCGATGGGGAACGGTCCACAGGGGGGCTCTAGCGCACAGCCGCAGGCGTCATCGCTGGCGACGGCGGGCAAGAACTTACGGAGCATTCGTCGGTTGGTGCGACTCAAGGACTGGTTTTTCCATAAGCCGAAACCGGAGGTCGTGCACCCTCCGCCGCCGGTCGTGCGCCATCAACCCGATCCCCCGGCCGTCGTCCTCTCGTGCGAGCGGTGCGGCTTCGACTACACGATCACGCGGGTCGAGATCAGCGGCAAGCCGGGCGTCGTCTGGACCTGCGACTGCGGGAGCGAGTTCATCCCGCCCGGGGGCCCGGAGTCCTTCAACTTGGTCCGACCCTGATCCGGCTCACGGCCGCGGCGAGCGATAGATGCCTTCGACCGAAGGTCGCCACCGCGGGGTCGTCCAGTACAGGCCCAATCCGATGTAGACGAACAGCAGGACCGCGATCACCGCGGCCTCGAGCGAAACGACGAGCGAACCGCTCATGTCCCGCAGCGAGTATCGGTACAGGAAGTACGAGAACGTGACCATCGCGATCCCGCCAAGGAGCGCGCCGAGCGTCCGGATTCGCGATCGCGTGAAGAACCATCGAAGGAAGGCGATTCCGAAGTTCGAGACGCCGAGGAGCCCCCAGAACAGCCCGGCGCTCACGATCAGGCCCTCGGGAGGGCGGAAGGCGGCTCGGCCGGCCAGGATCTGATCCCACCAGCGCCGGAGTTCCGTGAGCAAGTTGCCGTTCTGGTAGAAGACGATGCCGAGGACGAGGAAGAAGAACGCGACCCCGAAGAGGCCGACGAAGTCGGGCGTCCGCGGCCGTGGGACGTACACCGGGCGGAGGGGAGCGGCGCGTGGCAACGGAGGCGGGCGCGCGGGCGATGCGGGAGTCGCCGAAGTTGCGGGCGCCCCCTCCGTGCCCGCCGTAGTCAAAGAAGCCCCGCAATACAGGCAGAAGCGGGAGGTCTCCTTGTTCATCGTGCCGCAGGCGTCGCAGCGCATCGAACGATCCCGGGCCCGCATACCGGACTCGGGGCTTTGAACTTTGGGTCGAAGCGGGTCGGTTCTTCGGATTGAAAACACTATTCGCTCGCGTCGGCCCTCCGATGAGAAGAGACCTCGCTGATCAGGGGACTGCTGCCGATATGTTGGAGTATGAGCGCGAGCGGGCCGGATCCCATCCTATCTGAAGCTGTGTATCCTCGTCGCGCGACATCATGTTCTAAAGGGAGTTCGATAGGTTCGACGAACGTCCCAACACGGTCAAGTACCCTCCCGGTTGCGCCGAGGGCGAGGTGAACGACACATGGCAGCAACCGAAATCCGGTCGTGGCCAGCGCGGGCTGCGTCCTCGTGGCGCGCGCTGGAGCGGATGCCGGCGTACCAGGTGCCGATCGTCCTCGGCGGGGCCGTCGCGGCCCTCGCCGGTGTCGTGGCGCTGGGTGGCGCCGTCGTGGCGGAGCGGGTGCTCGGGATCTCGTGGGTCCGGGCGCTGTTGCTCATCGCCTTCGGCGCCTTGGCCCTGATCGGGTACAAGGTGACGCGGGCGAACCTGCGGAACGGTGCCGTCGTCGCGGGGATCGCGGGTGTGGCCCTGATCGCCGTGGCGGGCGGGACGGTGGGCCTGGTGACGGGCCTGCTCGTCTTCGCGGGCGCGTTGTGGGGGCTGCTGAAGTCCTTCTGAGGACTTCCCCCCTTCTCAATTTTTCATCCAGGCGGGTGAGCCGATTGTACCTGGAGTTCGTCGCGGTGCGCGAAAGCCAAGCGTCGAGGATTCTTCCAACGAGACGCCTCGTGATCCGCGTCTTCTTGATCCTCTTCGAGCAACCTCGACCGCCGGACGCGGAATCGGGAAGCCGGCTACCCCGGGCGATTAGGAAGAACGACTCGTGAGATTGGCCTTCGATGTTCCAACGCGGTGCATCGGCGGTTCCCACATCAGTCCGCGCCCGACCGGACGACGGATCACATCGTCGCGGCCTTCCAGCTCCTCCAGGAGGATTTCCGCGTCATCGTCGGTCGTGCCGAGGACCGCCGCGAGCTCGGTGGTCGCCAGCATGCCGTACCGTTGGATGAGATTCAGCGCCGTTTCCTCGTCGACTTTGATGGGTGCGGCTTCCAAGTGAGGATCCACGTCCCTCACGATTTCCTCGAACGCGTCCCACGGCCGCCATCCGTCCACTTGCCGGGTCTCGTCGTCTCGACGAATGACGAACGTCGGGAAACCGCTGATGCCCAGCGTCTGGCATTCGTCCCGATCTCGCTGGAACGCGTCGCTCGCCGAGCCGTCGTCGAGGGCCCGGACGAACGCGTCGACGTCCAGGCCGGACTCTTTGGCGACGTCCGTTTGGACGTCCTTCAAGTGAATGCCTCGTCCCTCGAGGCACCACGCCTCCCGCAAGCGACGGAGGTAGCGCCATCCTTGATCGGGTCCTTGGAGGTCCGCGGCCTTCGCCGCGATGCAGGCCGGCCACGTCGAATTGAAATCATCCGATGAATCGAGCATCGCGTCTGCGTTCATCGGCATGCGATGCTGGCTCGACACTGCCTCGAAGAATGCGCGGACGGAGTCCTTCCAGCGGCCGCCGGACATCCGCGCCCATTGCTCCCGGACCGGGCTGAAGTCCTCGAACAGGCCGCCCTGGCGTGTCTCGATCCGGACCGTGTCCGGGTAGCGGACCTCCAAGCGGCGGATCGTTGGCTCGAAGCCCCAGCACCAGATGTTGTGCGGGTCGGTGTACCAGATGACGCGAATCGGAGAGCTCATACGCCAGTCTGGGCCCGCGTAAGCGGCGGTTTGCTAAGTAGTCCTCGGTTCACGGGGTCGGAACCCTTATGGGCCCGGATTCGCGTCGCTGAGTCATGCGCCTGGACGACCGTCAGTGGGCAGGCCTGCTTCTGTTCGTGGGGATCGCGCAGTTTGCGATCATCGGCCTCACGGTCGCCGAGTCCGTGTACCCGGGATACAGCGTGTCGATCAATTACATCAGCGACCTCGGTGTCGGACCCGCTGCCCTCATCTTCGACCCGTCGATTATCCTCGTCGGCCTCGCGGTGCTTGCGACCGCCTGGTTTCTCTTGCGAGCGTTCAAGGACCGACTCGTGTCCGTTGTCGTCGCGCTCGCCGGCGTGGGCGCGATCGCCGTCGGCGTCTTCACAGAAGCGTTCGGCGTAATCCACGAACTCGTTTCGTTCTGGACGTTCGTCTTCATCGCCCTTTCCGCCATCCTCGCGATGCGGATCGTCCGGCCACCGTTCCAGTATGTTTCCGTCCTCCTCGGCCTCCTTTCGTACGCGGCCCTCGGGCTGTACATCTCGAAGATCTACCTGGGACTCGGCCCCGGCGGGATGGAGCGGATGATCGTGTGGCCGGTCCTGGTCTGGGGGTTAGCCTTTGGAGGATACCTGTTTGTCGCTTCGCCCTCGTCCCACGGATCGTCCGGTGCTCCTTGACGGAGGAACCGTTGACGCGCCTGGATATCGCGGCGATTGAGTCCGCACGAAAACGGATCGGGGGCCTGGTCGTCCGGACACCGCTCGTCCGCCTGAACATCGAGGACGCACCCGCGGAGATCTTTCTGAAGCTGGAGAACCTGCAACCGACCGGATCGTTCAAGGTTCGCGGCGCGGGCAACGCGGTCGCGCTCCTCACTCCGAAGGAACGGACGCACGGCGTGTTCACGTGCAGCGCGGGCAATATGGCCCAGGCGCTCGCGTCGCACGCAAAGCGACTTGGGATCCCCTGCACCGCGATCGTGCCGGACACCGCGCCGGCCACGAAGCTTGCCGCGATCCGGCGGTTCGGCGCGACGATCGTGCAGCTCTCGTGGGACGAAGTCTGGGAGATCGGCATCACCCGACGCTACGCCCCACTGGAGGGGTGGACGTTCGTCCATCCGTTCGCCGATCCGGCGATGATGGCGGGCAACGGCACGATCGGACTGGAGATCCTCGAGGACATGTCCGACGTCGATGCCGTCGTGATCCCGTTCGGGGGTGGTGGATTGAGCGCGGGGATTGCGACGGCAATCAAGGCGAAGCGTCCTCGGACTCGCGTCTATGCGTGCGAGCCGGAGACCGCGGCCCCCCTCGCCGAGTCGTTCAGAAAGGCGGCACCGACCGAGGTCCATCGCACCCCGAGCTTCGTCGATGGAATCGGCGCGTCGAGTGTCCTCCCGGAAATGTGGAATCTGGTGAGGCCTCTGCTCGAAGGATCTCTCGTGGTTTCCCTGAAGGAAATCGCGTCCGCCATCCGGTTGCTCGTCGAGCGGAACCGGGTCGTCGCGGAAGGTGCCGGGGGTTCGTCCGTTGCTGCCGCCCTCGGGGGTCAGGCCGGAAAAGGCCGCGTCGTCTGCGTCGTCTCGGGAGGGAACATCGACACCGAAGTGCTCGGCAAGATCCTCCGCGGCGAAGTTCCGTGAGGATTCGCCCCATCCGAGCGCGTGGGAGAATCTCGATGGCCTTCCTTCTCCGATTGATGGAAAGGGCAAGTGTCCGGAAGCGTGCCGCGGACCTCGCCGAGTTGCGCGCCCTCATCGCTCCTGTCTCCGCGGTTCGCCTCCTCGATGTCGGAGGCGGCACGGGCGCCGCGACGGAACGATTCGCCATGGGATGCGCCGATGTGGTGGTCCTGGAGCCGGACCGGAGGAAAGTCGCCGAAGGCCGGAAGCACCGACCGACGATTCGATTTGAGGAAGGACGCGCGGAGAAGATCCCGTTTCCGGACGCTACCTTCGACCGCGTCACCGCGGTCGTCGCGTTCCACCACATGGAGAACCAGGAATCGGCGCTCGCGGAAATGCGACGCGTTCTGAGGGACTCCGGACGCCTCGTCCTCTTCGAGCTACCGCCCTCACGTGCTCCCGGGCCGATCTATCGATGGATCGCCGGATACCGGCACGCGGGCCACATGGCGTTCCACGGTCCGGAGGAGCTCAAGGAGAAGGTGCGAGGCGCCGGCTTCTCAGAGGTGTCGGACCGCCAGGGCGTCACGGGATATTTCGTGTTGGGCACGAAATGATGCGTTGCCCTCCCGCCAGGGCGAAGAGGACCCCGCAGGTTTATCGGCCTCTTCGGCGCCATCCCGGATGAGGGCCGTATCGTGGCAGGCTCACCGGCTGATTCGCTCGCGCGAGACGTGAGGAAGTACGTCTTCGACCATTTTTTGGAGCATGCCGTTCCGCCTGTCCTCGAACAGATCATGGAGCGGTACCACCTTGATCGCTTTGACGCATTCGCAGTCCTGAAGGCACTGGAGGACGCACGCCACCTGAAGCTGGTGCCCGGCACCCAGCGGATCCTCATGGCCTTCCCGTTCTCGGCCGTCGCGACGCCGTTTCGTGCCACACGACCGGTGATCGGCCGGCGGTACTACGCGAATTGCGCCTGGGACGCCGTGGCGTTCCACGCGATGCTGCACGAAATCATCCGGATCGAAGGCCGTTGTCATCATTGCGCGGAACCGATTTCGATCGAGCTCGCCGGCGGGAAGTCGCGCGCCTCGCCTCCGAGGCCCGTTGTCTATCTTGCGCTTCCCGCGTCCCAATGGTGGAACGACATTGTGATGACTTGCTCGAACCACATGGTGTTCTTCTCCTCCGAATCGCACGTCGATGCATGGCAGAAGGCGACGCAGGCGCCGGAGGGGGCGGTTCTCACCCTCGAAGAAACACATGCGCTCAGTGTGCCCATCTACAAAGACAAACTGAGGGCCGAGTACGTCCGCCCCAGCAAGGACGAGCTCATCAGCCATTTCCGCTCGCTCGGATTAACGGGAGAGTTCTGGCGGCTCTAGCCGAATTCGCGCCTACGAAAGCACGCTCGCCTTCCGGATCGTGACCTTTGTCCGAGGCCGGTCTTCGTGGTCCGTCGGCGTGCGGCTGATCGCGTCGACCACCTCCATCCCGCCGACGACACGACCGAACACGGGATGCTTCCGGTCGAGCCGGTGGTTGTCGACGACGTTGATGAAGAACTGGCTCCCGCCGGTGTTCGGACCCGCGTTCGCCATGGAGATCGTTCCCTGCGCATTCCGGTTGTCGGCGGGGAGCTCGTCTTTTATCGTGTATCCGGGGCCGCCGAGCCCGGTGCCCTGGGGGTCTCCACCCTGGATCATGAAATTCGGAATCACGCGGTGGAAGATCGTTCCATCGTAGAAGCCCTGACCGACGAGCTTCCGGAAGTTGCCCGCCGTGATTGGCATCGTCTTGTCGAGGAGCTCGATCTTCACGTCGCCCATGGTCGTCTGGAGAAGGACGGTCGTCATGCGGCGGCCATCCGCTCCGCCTACGTAAAGGGTGTCGCTCCTCGCTAACCATTCCGTGCGGCAATTAGAAGGCTCCGCGAGGGGGCGATCGAGGAGGCACTTCACGCTTCCTCTTTCGCCGCACGAGCCAGACGAGCGGGATAGCCAGGAGGACGGCGAATACGAACGCGAAGAACGGCCAGGACGTGATGAGTGTGGAAAATCCGTTGGCCACGACCGTCACGTTCCACTCCCGCGACGCGACGAGCGAGCCGTCGGATACCGTGACGTTCACGGTGTGATGGCCAAGGGCCGCCGAGGCAAAGTTCAACGCGCTCGCGTTTCCCCCGGCGACGACGTTGTCAACCCGCCAAGTGTACGCCAGAACATCCCCGTCGGGATCCCACGCAATGATCGTGAACGTCTGCGTTGCACTCGCGTCCACGGTCACCGGACCGAGTCCCGGGGTACTCGAGGTGACCTGCGGCGCCCGATCTCGGACCGTGATCGCCCGCGTCGTGTGGTTCGAGAGCCCGAGGTTGTCCACGACCGTGAGCTCGATCCCGAAAGTCCCTTTCGCGGCGTACGCATGCGACGCCTGGACCCCTGAGCCGGTGTATCTGTCCCCGAAGTCCCACCGATACGAAGCGATTGTCCCGTCTGCGTCCGTTGACCCAGATGCGTCGAACGAAACACTGATTCCGATATAGATTGTCCCCGGAGCAAATTGGAACGCCGCGTGAGGTGGCGCATCCACTGTTACTTGGTGCGTGGCGTTCGAGGACAGACTCCGGTTGTCGACGACGGTCAGATTCACCGTGAACACGCCGGGATTTGAGTAAGCGTGCGTCGCGATGACGCCGCTGCCCACCGTCGAATCTCCGAATTGCCACATGTACGAGTCAATCGTCCCACTCGGGTCGGACGAACGGGATGCGTTGAATGTCACCGGAGAACCGGGGCTCGTCAGCGAGGGATTGGCCACGAAATCCGCGACGGGCGGCTGCGGCCCCGGGGGCGGTGGGTGCACGACGACGTCCTGATAGACCGTGGCATTCAACGAGTCGTTGTCCGTTACGTTTAGCGTTACGTTGTACGTCCCAACGCTCGTGTACGGATGAGACGTGACCTTGCCGCTCCCATTCGTGCGGTCTCCGAAATCCCACGCGTAGGAGACGATGGTGCCGTCGGGATCGTGGGATGGTGACGCGTCGAAATACACGGGGATTCCAACCACTGGGTTCGGCGTCGCCGTGAACGAGGCAACCGGCGGCGCCTGCACGACGATGTGACGGTAGGTCGTCGCTGTAAACGATTCGTTATCTGTGACAGTGAGGGTCACGTTGATTGTGCCATAGGTCAAGTAAGCGTGGAACGCCACGACACCCGTCCCTCCCGTCGAATCCCCGAAATCCCAGGCATACGAGACGATCGTTCCATCCGGGTCCGAGGAGCCCGATGCGTTGAATGTTACCGTCGCTCGCTGAACCGCGGGGTTCGGAATCGCGGTGAAGGATGCGACGGGCGGCTGACCCGTATAGCGGTAGATCGTCGTCGGCGTCGTCAGCCAGAATGCCCCGTCCGGTCCGACTTCGACCTCGATGATCGATGCCGGCGCGGTCCAGAGGATGTCGTCCGAAGCAACGGAATCGTAGGTTGGCGGGACCAGATGAAGCCGGTGGAAGCGACCGGTGTTGCAATCGCCCATGAAGAGGTCGCCTTGCCAAGCCGGGAAGTATGGCCCTCCATAGATCGCGGCGTTTGTCGGGCAAATCGTGGTCCCCCACCACCAGATCGGTAGGACCGGGCTTGGACCATCTTGGTTCGTGTTATTCGGCGGCGGAGGCGGGGTCGAGCAGGTGTTGCTGGGTCCCCAGCCGTAGTTGTCACCCGCAGTTAGGAGGTTGATTTCGTCGTTGCAGGCCGGTCCGTTCTCCGTGACGTAGGCTCGGTGTGTGATCGGATGGAACGCGAGTCCGAACATGTTCCGGTGGCCGTAGGTGTACGTGAGGTTGTACCAGGCGGGGTTACCGTAGAATGGGTTGTCGCTCGGCGCCGTTCCGTTGGAGTTCATGCGGAGGACTTTTCCCAGTGGGCTCAGCGGATCTTGGGAGAACGATGGGTTCGCGTTCTCGCCGACGACCCCCCAGAGCTTCCCATCTGGGCCGAAGGCGATTACGCCGCCGTTGTGGTTCGTTGCGCTGCTCAGGGGTGGCAGCCGGAGGATTACCGTGTATGAGATTCCCATGTTCCCGCTCGCCCGGATGCGGACAATCCGGTTGTAGATCGTCCCGTTCGTGATGTCGTCGTACGTCTGGTACGCGTAGACGTACGGATTCGATGGAAACGCGGGGTCGAGCGCGAGGCCTAGTAGCCCCCGCTCGCCTGCATTGTCCGTGTTCGGAAGGGTGTAGAAGGGCGTCGGAAGCAGCGTTCGGTTGTCGCGGTAGATGATGCGGATGCTGCCGGTGTTTTTTTCCGCGAAGAAGATGCGGCCGTCCGAGGAGAACGCGAGGGCGATCGGAAAATTCAGCCCGGCCTTGTACACCAGGGTTTGATTCGCGGCGACCGGTGGCGCAGGAACAAGAATCACGATGGAGAGCGTGCCCATCATCAGGACGAGTCCCATGGAAAGGGCACGCCGCACGGTCGGTGGATGCTCAGTCATCGCTTGAGGCTGTTGACGACGTTTTCATCCCCGATTGCGTGCGTCGGGATGCCGTTCTCACGATGTTCCGGTCGTCCGGTGGCCGAACCAACCGAAGAGGCCCACCGGGAGGACGCTCGCTAGGAAGACGACATACACCCACGCGGCGGGGGAGCCCCAATTTACATCGGCCGAATACCGCGTGATCGCGATGAACTGCAAGATCGCGAAGGCGACGTAGCCGCCACCGAGCGGCCGGATTCGGAGGAAATCGTTCTCGCGGCTTGCATGGAATGCGGCGAAGCCGATCCCGATGAGCCACGCCCCGATCGCCCGCGCGGTCAACGGGGTCAGGGACCACAACCAAACCTGTTTGACGACGTCCGGCGCCAGGAAGAGACCCACCCCGACGGCGAGCATGCCGGCTCCCTGTCCGAGGATCGCGATTCGCATCCACATCGGAGCGGGAGGGCCGCGGGGCGGCTCGCCTCGCGGTGCCCGGAGCTGGAGCATCCAGATGATCAGCATCGCCACGGGCACGCCTGCGTAGATCGCGAGCCAGAACCACGCGGCGCCTTGCGCACTTTGAACCGGGCTCGAGAAGTGGAACTTGTCGAAGTGGAGCAGCGTGGCAACGAGGGTGAGCGTGGTGAACAGCCAAATGGCCGGCACGGCGACACGGGCGCTTGCCCAGGTCGATTGGCGAGCCGCGATCACCTCGACGGGGACGGCGGCCCAATACGATGCCCCGAGGAACGCCGCAGTCAAGGGAGGGGAGATTGTCCAAGCGAAGTAGGTGGCGGTCTGCTCCGTGAACACCGTGAGTTGGAGGCCCGCGAGGAACACGAGGGCGCTGGCGGCGTAGAGGAGCCACCGCATGGGCATGATCAACGGCCGAACGCCTGGAGGTGCTTCCGACGTCGACATGCCCGGCCCGCATGCGGGGAACGGTCCGGGGCATAAGAAGCATGCGGGAGATTGGCCCGTCCGCGGGCTTCTCGATCCACAACTGAATGCGGTGTTCCTTGTGGATTCCAAATCTGAGTTCTGTTCTTGGAGTCCCTTCAAAGGGTTTAAGTATATCGCGATATATCGCGATACACCATGCAATCCTCCCACACGGAATCGGTCACCCGCGAATTCCCGGTCCACCTGGAGGGGCTGGGCAAGGAGTACGGTCACTTCACGGCCCTGAAGTCCCTCGATCTCACGGTCCCGGAGGGCACATCCCTCGGGTTCCTCGGCCCGAACGGCGCGGGGAAGTCCACGACGATCAAGATCATGACAAACCTAATCCGACCGTCCCGGGGCCGCGCCATCCTGTTCGGCATCGAGGTGCGCCAGGAGCCGACCCGCGCTCTCGCGCGAATCGGTGCGGTGATTGAGACCCCGGAATTCTACGGATACCTCTCGCCGCTCGAGACGCTCGCGTACGTGGGACGGCTCCGCAGCATGTCGACCTCGCAGATCGAGCACCGCAGCGAGGCCGTCCTGAAAGGGGTCAAGTTGACCGACTGGGCGGACCACCGGATCCAGGAGTTCTCGAAGGGGATGAAGCAACGCCTCGCGATCGCGCAAGCGCTCCTCCACGAGCCCGAACTCCTGATCCTGGACGAACCTACGTCGGGATTGGACCCGCGGGGTATGGCCGAGGTCCGCGACGTGATCAAGTCGTTGAAGGGCGAAGGCCGGACGATCTTCATGAGCTCCCACCTCCTCGGCGAGGTCCAAGAGGTGTGCGACGACGTCGCGCTCCTGAACCATGGGGAACTCCTGATCCACGGCTCCGTGCGGGATCTCTCGCGGGGCGCGGACACGTCCACGTTCCAGACGACCTTCCTCCGGTCGCCGACCCCGCAAGAGCTCGAGGCGCTCGCATCCGTCCCGGGGATCGTCGAGGTCAAGGCGGAGGGCGACTCGACCGTCGATTTACGCATCTCCGGCGGGGAGGAGGGGCAGGCGCGGGTCCTTGAAGCGATGGTCTCGCGCGGGCTGAAGGTCATCACGTACCGGCCGCTCGGCTCGTCGCTCGAACAGCTCTACCTCGATCGCATCCAGGAGTCGGATCGCCTATGACCGCGAGTCCCCTCGCTCAGATCGTCACCGTCGCGAGCTATGAGATTCGCAAGTACATCCGCGGCCGACGCCTCCTCGGCATCCTGATTCTCGTCGGGCTGATCATCGGACTCTTCCTCGGGCTCCCGCCGGCCCTCGGCACGCCGTACGCATCGAACCCGAACGCGTTCGTCTCGACGTTCGCCACGTTCACGGGTCTCTTGGTCGTGCTGAATGGTGTCCTCTTCGCGGCCGACGCACTCGTATCGGAGCACGAGAAGCGGACCGGCTACTTCCTGTTCCCGAACCCCGTTCGGCGGGAGGTCCTCGTCCTCGGGAAGATTGCCGCGAGCTTGATCGTCTCGGCCGCGGTCATCTCTCTGTACTACGGTGCCGCGGCGATTGCCGCGCTGATCGTCACGAAATCCCTGACGTGGGACGTCGGTCTCTCGTACGTCTACGCGCTCTCGTACATGACCGCGGTCGTGGGGATCGCGTATCTCGTTTCGGCGACGTTCAAGAGCACGGTCGCGGCGACGGTCTTGACGTTCTTCCTGTTCACCCTCATTTTCAGCATTGTCGGAGCTCTCCTTCCGAGGGCGAAGATCGATCCCTGGTTCATTCCGACGTCGGCGTCCGGGATCATCTCGGACGTGCTCGGCAGTACCGCGGCGCGGCCGGGACCCGGAGGCGAGGTGAGCGTGGGATTCATCCCGGATCCCGCGACTTCCATTCTCGTCTTCGCCGCGTACGCGATCGTGGGCGGGGTCCTCGCGATCCTCTGGTTCCGGCGGAGGGAGCTCTCCTCATGAGCGGGCCAGAGAAGTTCGGTGGATTCTTCCACTTCTTCGGGAAAGGCGATTTCAAAGGCCTCGTCCTCCACCTGCTCGAAGAACGCCCGATGCACGGGTACGAGATCATCAAAGCGATCGAGGAACGGTACCACGGATTCTACAAGCCGAGCGCCGGGGCGATCTACCCGGCCCTGCGGGCCCTCCTGCGAAAGGGATATCTGTCCGTGAGCGGCGAGGAACGGCGCAAGACTTATCGGATCACCCGCGAGGGCAAGGCATACCTCCGGAGCCGCCGCAAGGAGATCCAGGAGCGCTTCCACGCGTTCGAATCCGCGGTCGGCCCCGAGCGAGCTGCACTGTTCCGAGAGTTCCGGGCGACGGGGAAGCTCCTCCGCACGAACATGAGCGAGGTCACCCCGAAACAGGCGAACGAACTCCGCGAGATTGTAATCGAGATGCGAGAGAAGGCGATGCGGATCCTTTCGAAGTGATCGAGGTGTTGCATGCCGAGTGATGCAATCGTCACGGAGAATCTCACGAAAGTGTACGGGAAGCTAACGGCCGTCGACCATGTCAACGTGAAGGTCGCCTCGGGGACCGTGGTCGGTCTCCTCGGCCCGAACGGCGCTGGCAAGACGACGATGATCAAACTGCTCACGGGCCTGACCGACATGACGGAAGGAGAGGCGTGGGTCGCCGGATTCGACGTCCGTCGGGATCCGATGCACGTCAAACAGCGGATCGGTTGGGTCGCCTCCGAGGTCATCCTCGACGACGACTTCACGGCCTGGGAGAATCTCTGGCTGCAAGCGAAGCTGCAGAGCCTTCCGGAGTGGAAAGAGCGGGCGGGGGACCTCCTGACGTACTTTGGACTCAACGACCGGCGCAAGGATCGGGTGAAGACGTTCTCCACGGGCATGCGCAAGAAGCTCGAGATCGCCCTGGCGTTGCTGCATCAACCCGAAGTCGTGTTCATGGACGAGCCGACGATCGGTCTCGATGCGAACACGCGGCGGATGCTTTGGGACCTCATCACAGGCGTGAACAAGGAATTCGGGATCACGGTCTTGCTGACGAGCCACTACATCGAGGAGGCGGACGCACTCTGCCAGCAGATCTCGATCATCGACCACGGCAAGATCGTCGCGTCCGGCTCTCCGTCGGCCCTCAAGGCCCGAGTCCAATCGGACTTCGTCGAGTTGGAGACGAGCGAGGCGGTCGATGAAGCCAAGCTCCGTTCGATCCCCGGGGTGACCGAGGTGCGGAGCCAGGGGAAGACTTGGATCCTGCAGGTATCGGCGGCGGAAGAGGTCCTGCCACACATTTTCTCGACCCTGAAGACGGATGAGATCCGCCGGATCAACGTGGAGAAGCCGAGCCTCGAGACCGTGTTCCTCGATATCACCGGGAAACGGATCGATCAGGCCGGTTCAGACGTTCCCGATTACCGCAAATTCTACGCAACGATGCGGAGGGCGCGGAAATGAGTACCGAGACGAAACACATCCGCATCGCGTCGCGGCATCTCGATTCCGCCTCGCGAAGCGTGAGTCAACGGAGCCAGTTCGTCGGATTGTACGCCCGCGAAGTCCTCCGGACGTTCCGCAATCCCTGGGTCCTCGTCATCACGTTCGTCCAGCCGTTCATGTGGCTTGCGTTCTTCGGCAGCAGTTTCAGCGGGGCCTCGCCCGCGCTCGTGCAGCAGATCTTCCACACGAGCAGTTACATCGCGTTCCTGCTCCCCGGGGTCCTGGCGACGTCGATGCTGACCGTCGGGATGTTCGGATCGATGAGCACGATCCAGGACAAGCGGTTCGGATTCATGAAGCGCATCTTGCTGACTCCGACGACGAAGGCCACTGTCTATCTGTCAAAGGTCCTCGGATCGACGACCCGCGGGCTCGTGCAGATCCCCGTGATGATCACGGCGGCCGCCATCTTCGGCGTGAGCTTCGCGGGCAACCCGCTCATGTGGGCGGGCTGGATCCTGGGGATCTTCCTCCTGGGCCTCGGCATGTCGTGCTTCTTCCTCGCGGTGACCGCGTCAAGCACGGATTGGCAGACGCCCGGCGTGATCTCGAACTTCATCACGATGCCGCTGATGTTCGCGAGCGGTGCGCTCCTTCCTTTGGCCAACTTCCCCTCGTGGATGCAAGCGATCGCGAGCGTCAATCCCGTGTCGTTTTCCGCACTGCTGGGACGGGGGATCGTGGTCTTCAACACGGCGGACTGGTCGTACCTCGGATACCTGGCAATCTTCGCGACCGGGATGCTCCTGGCGGGGACTGCCGTCGCGAGCCGCTATCTGAAGGCCGAGTGAGCCGCGGGTCTCCCGCGTCGGATCCGCCGGCTTGGGCTAGGTCGGCGAGATGTTTTGGTTGTGCCGGAACACGTTCTCCAAATCGTATTTCGTCTTGACCTCACACAGCCGGTCGTAATTCTGGCCGAAATTCGCTCGAACCCGATTCATGTCGTCCCCTGCCGCGAAGTTGATATAGCCGCCCTCCTGCGCGTGGGGCGCGAGGCCCTTGTAATAATCTTTGACCCATCGGGTGTTGGCCTCGTTCTGTGCGGGATCCGGCCACATGCCGGCGATGACCATCGCGTACTTCGCGTCCCGGTGGCCGAACGCCGTGGCGTCCGGTGCGACATCGTGGACCGCGCCATTGATCGGGTAGATGTGCATCGTTGAGTTGACGACCGGGACTTTGGGCCCGTTCGCGAGGTGCGCCTCAATGGCGCCGTCCGAGAGATCCTTGGCGAAGACGGCCTTCCAGTAGTGTTGCAGCCCGGGAGGAACGAGTCCGTCGAACGCACCGTTCAGCGCCGGGTACGGCATCGGCCCGACATGCGCGGCGACGACGTCTGCCGCTCCTCGGAGGGGGGCCAAGGCTTCCTCCGCATCGGATGGCGTGCCGGTCCAGCACGTCACGAGGACGCACAACGTATCCCCGTGTCGGTCTTCCGGGATGAAGGGAAGCGGCGGTGCGATTTGCCACGCAAAGAAGGCGCCGAGTTCCCGGGGCGCGCGGGAGATGTACTCGTCGAAGGTGCGCATCACCTTCTCCGCATCTTCTTTCTCGAAGAACATCGGACCTCCGACGATATTCTTGAGAGGTTGGAGCTTGTACTGGAAGCTCGTCACCACGCCGAAGTTGCCGCCCCCGCCGCGCAGCGCCCAGAAGAGATCCGGGTTTGCATTCGCGTTCGCCGTGACGAACGAGCCGTCCGCAAGGACGACGTCGGCGGAGATGAGGTTGTCCAGCGACAAGCCCGCACCACGAGTAAGGTATCCGATGCCGCCGCCCAAGGTGAGTCCGGCGATGCCCGTCGTGGAGATGATTCCACCCGTCGTCGCCAGCCCGAAGGCGTGCGTCGCATGATTGAAATCGCCCCACGTCGAGCCGCCTTCGGCGCGAACCGTCTTCGTCGCGGGGTCCACACGGATCCCCCGCATGCGGCCGAGGTCGATCACGAGCGCCTCGTCCGCGGTCCCGAAACCCGGCACGCTATGGCCGCCCCCGCGAATCGCGACCGCCAAGCCCTCAGCCCGGGCTGCCTTGACCGCGGCGATGACGTCCGCGACCCCGGTGCACCGAACGACCACCGCGGGCCGCTTGTCGATCATTGCGTTGTAGACTTTGCGCGCGTCGTCGTACCGGTCGTCGTTCGGCAGGATGACGTCGCCGCGTACCGACCCCTTTAGCTCCGTCGCCACCTTCTCAGTTATCACAGGAACCCTCCCCCTCGTGGGGACGGGTCGGTATCGGCCCGACTCCCTTAACGCTTCGCACCGAATTGTGTGGCGTCTTTGCTGCCACCTAACTCGTCGGTCGCCCCGCCGATTCGTGTGCCCGTCGACCAAAGGTTATCCGCGACGAAGCGCTCCCGCGGAGCGAGACGATGACCTCCGATTCGTTCGAGGCGTTCAAGGCCAGCCAGCGGGAAGTCTGGAAGTCGTTCGCGCCTTTGGCTCAAGCGACGACTCCGAGTGCAGCGAGGCTCGTGCACTTTGCGAACGTGCGTCCCGGGCAGACGGTGCTCGATGTCGGGTGCGGCACTGGCGTGGTGGCCATCACCGCGCGACGCTCAGGGGCCGTCGTCACGGGCATCGACCTTACGCCGGAGCTGCTCGCGGTCGCGAAGGAGAACGCGGCCATCTGTGAGGTGGACGGCATCGGCTGGAAGGAGGGCGACGTGGAGAACCTGCCCTTCCGAGACGACGAGTTCGACGTTGTGCTGAGCCAATTCGCACACATCTTCGCGCCGCGCCCGGAGCGCGCCATCCAGGAAATGCTCCGCGTCCTGAAACGAGGCGGCGTCATCGCCTTCCATACATGGCCTCCGGAGTTATTGTTCGGCCGAGTCTTTGCGGTCGTCTCCCGATACATGCCTCCAGTCCCCGATCCGAAACCCGCGCCTCCCAGCCAATGGGGCGACCCGACGGTCGTATTGCAACGGCTCGGGACAGCGGTGCGCGACGTGACGTTCGACCGGGGTCTCCAAGTCACACCCGCACTGAGCCCGCAGCATTACCGCCATCAGCTGGAGCAGAGCGGCGGGCCCATGGTTCGCCTGCTACAGACCCTGAAAGACGACCCTGCCCGCCTGGCCCAGTTCCGCCACGAGTACGACGAGATCGTCTCGCAGTATTTCGACCGCAACGTCGTGAGTCAGGGCTTCCTTGCGACCCGAGCGATCAAAGCGTAACCGCCATGCGGTGCGTTCAGCGCCTGCGGTCCGCGCGCCGTTTCTTCAGCCCCGGACGCGGCGGGCCTCCCGGGCCGAACACATCGGCCGCGAGTTGCATCACTCCGAACAAGACGAGGCCCTCGAGAATCGGGATCGCCGACAGGCCTGAATCTCGGGGCGGCGAAACCTACCGGTCGGCTCGAGCCCTCAGGCAACTTTAGTGCGATGGTGTCTCACCGCGTGCGGATCGAGTCGAAACAGGAGGTCGATGCGGAACTCGTCGGCTGGTTGCGAACCGCATACGATTCCGCGTGACCTGAGAACGGGTCGCGTTTTCCTATTCCTCGATTCTCTCCCTGATCAGGCGATGAACAAACTCGGTTCCGAAAATCATTTCTCGATTCAAGGAAACCTGGACGGACGTCACGCCAGGGAGCCGCTCGATGGCGTGGTTCTTCGATGTCATTTCGCCCAGGCTGCCGGCCCGGCAGAACAGGTACTTCTTCGGGGTGTCCTGGGTCTCGTGAATCAACTCCGCGTCGCCGATCACGCGTTTCAGGTCCGCGAAAGATGCGTCACCCGCGACCACAAGATGGTAGACGATTTCGCCGGAGTCTTTGAGGAACCCAAGCCGCGGGACCACGTAGATCGCTTCGCCTCGGATCAGCCCACTGAGGTGCTTGCGAACCGTCTTCGGACTGAGCCCGGTCGACGCGGAGAGCTTGTCGATCGCCGCTCGTGGGTCGTCAATCAAGACGTCCAGCACTCTCCAGTCAAGGCTCGACAATTTGCCGCCCCACTCAGGGCGGGCGACGCCTTGCCAGGTCGGATCGCGCCCGACGAATCGCTGAAGTGTCGCGACCGCGCTCTTGACGTCGTGAGGCCAGACTTCGATGGTCACGCCGCCGTCGACCTTCCATGCGACCCACGCGACGTCCGGGGCGCCGAGCGCCTTGACGGCCTCCTCTCGACTCCACTCCCCATCGAACGAGACGAGCAGATCTTGTCTCCCGAAAATGGCCGGAACGATCGACACCCAGTAGCCCTGCACGATCCCCCGTTCCTCGAGCCGACGGATTCGGTCGCGGACCGCGGGCGCCGACAGGGAGACCTTGCGACCGAGAGCTTGGAAGCTCTGCCGGGCATCCTCGTCGAGCGCGACCAGGAGGCGGAAGTCTTTCGCGTCCACGGATTGCCGATGACGCCGGAGTTCTAATACTCCCCGAATCGAAAGCGGCGCCTAACGCGACCCCAAATCCGTGCGCGCCTGTGTTCGGTCCCATGAGTGCGCTCAATGCAGTGCCATCGGATCTGCAGAAATCGAATCTTAACATCGTCGTAATCGGGTCGACAGGTCGCACCGGCCGCCTCGTCCTCGACGAGGGTTTGCGTCGCGGGCATTCGATGACGGCGTTCACCCGCCGGCCAGAAGGACTCGCAGGGGTCCGCGGACTCAAATCGGTCGTCCAAGGGGACGGCCGAAAGCTCGACGATATCCGGCATGCGGTCGCCGGACAGGACGCCGTCATCTCGATCGTCGGGGCGGAAGGCCGCGGTCCAACGACCGTCATGAGCGATGTCACCCGCGCCGAACTCGAAGCGATGGGCGAGGCCGGCATCCGACGGCTTGTCACAGTGAGCGTCTCCGCAATTGAAGGCCGACGGCCGTGGATTGTAATCAACCTCGTCCGCTGGATCCTGCGGAAACCCTACGCGGACTTCGCCCAGATGGAGCGCTTGGTCACGTCCAGCGGAGTCGATTGGACCATCGTCCGACCCCCGTATCTCACGAACGGACCCAAGACGGGCCGGGTTCGAGCGCAAGCCGGGAGGAAGGACCTCTCTCACGGTCCGTATCACATCTCGCGCGCGGACCTGGCGGCCACTTTGCTCGACCTGGCCGAAGATTCGCAGCACGTCGGGGAAGTGCTCCTGGTGAGCGAAGAGAAAGTGCGTGGGCGGACGAGTTAGTGCGTGAAGGTCACGGTGGAAACATGAATATACCGCCCTTCAGATGTCGATGGGATCCCGAGTAGGAACACGCCGGCTCTTTTCCCGACGCAACGGGATCAGCGGAGGGGAGGATTTGCGGATCATGCATCGCGCCGAAGGGGGCGCGTTAGAAGTTCCCGAATCCTGCATCGTGCGGGAGGAGGTGACATCATGACGAAGCAGAAAACGCTGGAAGACATCAAGGGGACGTTCGGATTTGTTCCGGGCTTCTTCGAGGATTTCAAGTGGGACGAGCTCGCCCTCAGCGGCGGCTGGGAGTTGTTCAAGAAGTTCGAGCTGAGCGAGACGAACATCCCGCTGAAGTGGAAGCACCTGATCGCGTTGGCGGCAGCCGGGGCGGTCAAGTGCCCCTACTGCACGAAATTCCACACCGAAGCGGCGCAGCTGTTCGGCGCCACCGAGACGGAACTCCAGGAGACAGCGTACACGACGTCGCTCGTGGGATACTTCAGCAACTACCTTCACGGTCGACGGTATCCGCTCGAGAAGTTCGACGAGGAACTCAATCACATCGTCAAGAACTTCAAGGCGGCGGCGGCCGCATCGGGAAAGCAGTGAGTCTGGCGAGCCAGCTCGTCTCCACCGTTGGCGGGAATGAATCGCGAGTCACGGCATCTCAGTGGATTCCATCCACGAGGACTTCCAGCTCTCAGCATGACTCGCATCGAGGGCGATGCGTCGGATCGGTCGCCTGTCGACGGGGTCTCCTCGACTCCTGTTGGTCCGTTCCGGCATGATGCCGATCGCATTTCGTCAGCGAGACCGAGGGCCGTGTCGCCAACGTTGTCGGTCGCTCCCGCGCCGGGATTCTTGCGGGTGACGCCCGCTGGGACGTCCGTGGACCTTCGGCGGCGGGGGCGCCCGGTAGTCGAAGTCCGGTAGGGTCACCCGGGGAATCGGTTTGCCTAACGCGCGTTCGATCGCGCGGACGTCTCCTTCATCTTCGGGCGTGACGAACGTGATGGCCTCGCCGGCCGCCTCCATGCGGGCAGTCCTCCCGACCCGGTGCACGTAGTCGGTCGGGACGGTCGGTACATCGTAGTTGATCACGTGGGAGATGCCTTCGACATCGATCCCGCGGGCCGCGACGTCCGTCGCGACGAGGACCTGGTGCCGTCCGCTTCGGAATCCCGCGAGGGCCGTCTCCCGCTGACTCTGGCTTCGGTCACCGTGAATCCGGGCAACATCGAAACCCGCCTGGCCGACCTGTCGGGCCACGCGGTCCGCCCGCCGCTTCGTGCGGACGAAGACCAGGACGGACAGCATGTCCTCTCTCCCCAGGAGACGGACGAGCAGGGACGTCTTGAGGTGCTGCGGGACAGGATAGACCTCGTGGCGGATTGTCGACGGAGGACGATGGGGCGGTGACACGGAGATGCGGACAGGATTGCGCATGATCGTCCGCGAGAGCGTCTCGATCTCCGGCGCCATCGTCGCGGAGAAGAGCAAGGTCTGCCGCTCCCGGGGGAGGGCGTCGACGATCCGGCGCACGTCCGGGAGGAATCCCATGTCGAGCATCCGGTCGGCCTCGTCGAGGACGAGGACCTGGAGGCCGCGGAAGTCGACGTTGCGGCGGGACATGTGGTCCAGGAGGCGGCCGGGGGTCGCGACGACGACATCGACGCCGGCCCGGAGCGCGTGCTCCTGCGGCGACATGCCGACGCCCCCGTAGACTGCGTGGCCGCGGATGCGGGTGCCCTTCGCGAGGCCGCGGAGCGCCACCTCGATCTGCGCCGCAAGCTCGCGCGTCGGCGACAGGATGAGGGCGCGCGTCCGGCCGGGGGACTGTTTCATGAGTCGTTGGAGGATCGGGAGCAGAAACGCGGCCGTCTTGCCGGAGCCCGTCTGCGCCGTCCCGATCACGTCGCGACCCGTCAGGATTGCGGGGATGGCCTCTTTCTGGATCGGCGTGGGAGCCTCGTAGCCGAGGCCGTAGACGGCTCGAAGCAGGACCGGGTCGAGGCCGAGGAAGTCGAAGGGGTTCTTCGTGTGCGTGACTTGCATCGGGGGTCCTACGGGTTCATCGGCTTAAGGGTTCGGGTGAACACGACCGCTCTGTCGATCCGTCGCCGACCGCGAGGCCGCAAGAGTCGCACTTTCCAATTTCCCTTCGAAGGACTTTCGGATACCCTTAAGCGACTCGGTCACCATCCCGACCTCCGGGGGAAATGATGCTCTACATGACGAGCTTTAACACGAAAGAAGGCAGGGCCCGGGAATTCCAGGAGTGGGTGAAGAAGAACGAGGATGTGATCAAGAAGTCGGCGCCTCGGGGTTGGACCTATCGGGGGACCTACGGGTACGTCCTCGGCTTCGGGCGGTTTGGCGGCGCCCAATTGTGGGAATGCAGCAAGTACGGCGATTTCGACACTTGGCGCGAGCATGACGATCCCGCGTGGAACCGGATCGGGGAGCAGTTCCAAGAGTTCCTGACCGAAGATCCGGGAGAGTCGATCCTGCTCCGCGAAATCGGGGATGTCAAAATCATCGAGGCGAAGAAGCCCAAGAAGTAGACGGTCGAAAAAGCGTTGGGCGGGCCGGCCGTACAGCCGTCTCCGCCGCATTCGACACATCCGCGGCAATGCTTATCTCGTTTCAACGCCGTTCCCGGGGGTAAGCGATTCAACCGAGGCATCGATCAAATGAAGGGAGAGCGCAGTCGTCAGGGGTGGACGGGCCCGGAATATCGCATTCGAGTCTCGTTCGAGGTCCCGCTCGACTTTGCGTTCGCGTGGTGCACGGATTACACGTCCGAGGATGCGAGCTTGGAAGGCGAGTCGTATCAGCGGAAGATCATCGAACGCACCTCGCGTCGGGTCATCTTCGAGGATCTCGAGGAATCTGACGACGGATGGAATTGGTCGCGCGACGTCGTCACGTTGCGCCCTCCGAACCGGTGGCACATGGACGGGATCGGCAACCGCCGCGACGTGACGGCCGACTACGTCTTGGCGCCGCTCGCGGATGGTCGGACCCGGTTCGACCTCCGATGGAGCCGACGGCCCAAGGTCCCGGACACGAAAAAACTTACGAAGGCGGAACGGGAAACCTCCACGCTGCACGCATGGAGGCGGTTCGCCGCCGCAATGGAACAGGACTACCGTCGCTCGCGACGCCGCCGGACTAAATGAGACGCGCGGGCCAGAGTCAGGCCCCGTCACCGATGCGATGTCGTCGTGACCAGCCGATCACGCGGCGGTAATCGTTCCGAAGAGTCCGTCCGCCTCACCGTTCGGACCGGCCGTGAAGAACAGCGTGTCGATCGGGCCATTGTTGACGGTCCCGTGCCCGAACTGCAACGCCCAGAGCCCGTCGATGACGAGCTTGCGTCCGTCGGCCGTCCGAAGCGCCCCGATGAGCTCGAATGTCCCGTCGGGCAGCTCCTGGTACGCGTTCACGTGGCCATCGCCGAAGTTGCCCACGAGCAGGTCCCCGCCGAACTGTCCGAAACTCGCGGGGGCGAGCGCGAGGCCCCACGGTGCATTCAGCTGGCCGTGTTGCGCTACGCGGACGAGCAGATTCCCATCCGTGTCGAAGGCGTCCACGAAGCCGAGGCCCTGGCCGTCGATTTCGTCCTTCGCTCCCGGACCCTGCTTCGCGAACGTCACGAAGATTCGCGCACCGATCGTCTGGATCCCGAACGGAGCGTAGCCTGCAGGGATCTTCGGATCGACGAACCCGCCCGCCGGCGTGACAGCGGCCCACGTGGCGTTGAAGACGTCAAGCCGAGCGTTGTGGAAGTCCGTCGCATAGAGCTGTGGGCCCGTGGCGGTCGTCGCGATCGCGAGCCCTTTGTAGACCGCCCCGGCCCCGGACGAGCCGGCCTTGACCTGGGACGCCGTCCCGAGGGACGGATTCCAGCCCGCGATTGTCCCGCCCTCCGTCGCGAAGATGAACAGGGCGCCGGCATTGCTGGGACCGACGCGGAAGCTCGCCGAGTCTCCGTTGAACACAATCCCCGTTGGAGCGCCGTCCACGGAGACGTTGAGGTTTCGCTTGACGCCGCTAGCGAAGTAGAGCGTCGAGAAATCTGCCCCGTTGTCCGAAACCCACCAGGGAGTTCCGGGACCCGCGACGAGGCCCCAGGCGTTCACCAAGCGCGCGTCCACCGTGGTCCCCGGTACGCCGTTGTTTGAGACGAGCGCCGTCACGGTATATGTGCCCGAAACGGCCGCGGCGGACGCCGGCATGACGAACAACACCAGCGCCGCGAACGTGAATACAAGGACCGCCGTCCCCCGGAGACGCGCCAAACCGGAAACCTGCCTCATCCGCTCCGCCCCACTATTCCCCCGGAGGCCCTGAGACGATAGATAACCATATGCCGAAATCCGAGTCCATTTGCGATGGCGTGAACGTTGGACTACTTTTCCAGCGTGATCCACGTAAGCGCCGCGTACGGCTGGCCCGGGTAATACGAAATCCGGACGAAGCGGCGGCCGACGAGGACGGCGAGCTGGACGAACCCGTCGCTGCCGGTCTCGAGCTCTCCGATCGGCTCAAGGTCTGCATCGACGATGCTCATGATGCGTTTCGTAGCGCCGGCGGGAAACCATCCGGAATAGGGATCGAGATGGAGGATCTTCTTTCGGAGGTCCTCGACGCGCGGGTCCAACGTCTTCCGTGACCTTGGCTTCCGAGAGCCTTTCCGCTTCCTGCTCATCTTTCTTCCGGATGCGGTCGGCGTACATATGGTTGCCTGGAACGCCGCCCATTGAACGCTCGTCGATACGGACTACCGGTGTGTACGCACGAGATGCGGGAGCGTGTCCCGGATTATCGGAGAAGCGCGATCGAGAAGAGAACGACGGAGCAGCGAAAAGGGGACGAACCGGATGAGCGGCCCGTCCGTGAGTCGTTGATTCAGTACTTCGAGAACGCCGGGAGCGTCTCGGTCGAGAGCACGCCGGGCATGCTCTGGACCTTCGTCACGACGGACTCGAGGAGGTTCTCGCGGGGGTCCGCGCTGATGCGGGCCACGATGTCGGAATCTCCGGTCGTGCCGATGATCTCCTGGATCTCGGGGACCTTCTTCAACTCGCTCATCGTCTTCTGCGTGTCGTTCGAGCGAATGAGGAGGTACGCGTTGCTTGCGTGACCATTGGTCTTCTTCTGGGTCCAGTCCTGGAGTGCCGGATAGCTCCGGAATCCGCGGACGTGGTCCCATGCTTGGACCTCGGACGCGAATGCGCGCAGCTCGTCCGTGTTCCGGAAGCCGCCCGCAATGGCGATGTCATGGCGCCCAAAGACGGCCTCGGCCTTCGCCACGTTCGGCTTGGCGCGGAGGGTCGTCAACGTTCTCTCTACATATCCTGGCGCCACTTTGACAAAGATGACGCTTGTTCCAAATAGTTCGCTTGGCATTCAAAACACCTTCGTCCGTCCCGACGAGGCCCTCTCTCTTAAGGGTACCTACCGTGTGCGAACCAGATAGACCACATGTGGTTGATTCGTGTCCGCGAATAGACCAAAGATGGTTAATCACCGTGTGGAGCGGTCACATGGAGAATCTCCGAGCGAGTACGATTCCTTCATCGCCCTGCCAACTCGAGGCACAAGACCTAAGTAATACTATCGTATTACAATCGAATGTGGAGACGATCAGTCTAAAACTCACGAAAGCGCAAGCTCGGCTCCTGGAAAAAACCGCTCGAGACGGGGGATTCCCCTCGAAGTCCGAGTTCGTACGGTATGCCCTCGCGCGCGCGCTCGAGGACCGGCTCAGCGTCGAGACAATCGAGGAGATCTTCGAAGCACGTCGCCAGATTCGCGTGGGAAAGACGGTTCCGTGGGCACGCCTGAAGGCAGAGGGATGAAGGCCTGACCTTCCGGGTCGAATTCACTCAACTGGCGGCCGCGAAGTACCGCAAGCTCGACAAGAATGTAAAAGAGCGAATCGCTCGTAAGCTCAAAGAGACGGCGGCACACCCAAAGCGGTTCCTGTCTCGGCTCAGCTCCGTAGAGGCATACAAACTCCGAGTCAGGGAGTACCGAGTCATCCTCGACGTCGATTGGGACCTCGAGCTGATAACCGTGCTCACGCTCGGCCATCGGAGCACGATCTATCGCGGATCGCCCAGCGGCGTCGCAACTGAAAATTGACTCGGAAGCTTTCTTTAAGATGACGCTTCTCGGGGCCGGCCATGGCCGTCAACCTTCGAGACACGTACATCGACCCCGCGCGGTCCGAGTACCGCAGGATGCTGGAGAACCTCCAGAGCAACATTCTGAAACCCCACGGCCGGAAGGAGTCGGACCATCTCCTCGTCCGGTTTGCCGCGGGACCGGAGACCGTGCGGGCGTGGATCCGAGAGTTCGCCCGTCGGGAGGTGACCTCCGCCCGGAAACAGCTCGACGAGACTGGCAATTATCACGATCACGGCACGCGGGGTGGACTCGTCGCCAGTTTCGCGCTCTCCGAGGCGGGTAGCGGGACGCGGTCCTACCGGCCTGCGCCTTCCCGCGGCGGTTGAGGCGTCGTTACCGGATTCTCCGGACATCACCGGACTACGGTGACGCCTCAGCCTTATGCCTCACCGACCAATTCCGTCGTCCATGCTCAAGTTCGAGACGGTCGCGGTGGTCGTGCGGGATGAGAAAAAGGCGACGAAGTTTTGGAAGGGCAAGGTCGGCTTCCGCGTCGTCACGTCGTGGCCCCATTGGGTTACCGTCGCGCCGCGGGGTTCGAGTGTCCGCCTGCACCTCTGTCCGGACTCCCGCCCGGAGAAGGGGAACACCGGATTTCTCTTCTCGACGACAGACGCCGCGAAGGAGGAGGCGAGGCTCCGCAAGAACGGGGTCAAGATCTCGCAGCCGGTGAAGAAAGAAGAGTGGGGCACGACGCTTCGGTTCCTGGATCCCGACGGGAACGAGTTCCAGGTGATCGAGGACTAGTCGCCCCGACGTTCGCTACGACGCACCGGAGGCCGGGAGCGAGCGGCCGGTTTGGCGGAGGATGACTAGGCCGATCAAGATGCCTGCCACCTCGAGGATGGAGAGATCGATGAACCAGCCGGATCGCGGCAGGCCCCCGACGAGTGTCTGGTACGCGACGAGTGCGAGGATCCAGAACGCCACGGTCGCTGCGCACAATGCGAAGCCGAGCGCCCGGCTGTAGCGCAGGTCGAGTCCCAACGCTAGGCTCAGGCCTAGGTAAAGGACGGCGAACAACAGAAAGAACGATCCGATGGACGTCCCCACATCTACGGAAATCAGAACCCCGGCGAGGATCTGGAATACGACAACGTGCAGGCAGAGGATGACCAAGACGAGTCTCGTCTTCTCTGCGACCAAACGGCGGGACTCCGGGGAATCCAAGGACGCCCACCCGCG
>Ga0137415_10000080_pt1 | contig 73364 bp, 119 predicted proteins | sample CZODoug3_1_1_16f_FD_183082 | JGI IMG/M metagenome (GOLD analysis project Ga0137415, IMG submission 183082) | Vadose zone soil fungal communities from Angelo Coast Range Reserve, California, USA - CZODoug3_1_1_16fungal (Hybrid Assembly) | ecosystem: Environmental > Terrestrial > Soil > Vadose... | reverse complement strand
GCTCCACGTAACTTCCCGCCGAGACCGCGATGATCCTGGATGCCTATGTCAGGTACGGGTCTCCACCGACTGATAGGTCTATCTATCCCATCAGCCGATCTGAGTACGCGACGTATCCTGATAAGACCTTGCAGGCGTTTCCCACGGTCTTTTGGTACGACCGGTTGATATCTCCGACGATCACCCTTTGGCAGGTGCCTGACGGCAATGGTCCTTATACGCTTTTTTATTATAGGGTGAGACAGATACAAGACGCTGAGTACATCAACGGCCAGAACATCGAGATACCCTATTTGTGGCTGGATGCATTTGTTTCTGGTCTCGCCGCCAGACTGGCACGGATTTATGCACCTCCTCTGGAGATGCAACGCAAGGCAGACGCGCAAGAAGCCTGGGATATCGCTGCAAAGCAGGATATAGAAAACGTCAGCGTCGCCATCATGCCAGGACTTATTGGGTACTTTAGATGAGTTATCGCCCTCATGGCCGCGCTCAGGTCTCAACGCACAATCCAGTCGCTTGGGCGGTTTGTGACAGGTGCGGCGCCCTATACAATAAGCCAGACCTGAAATGGCAATATGAGTGGGCTGGTCCCAGGACCGTCAACCAGAACATGCTGGTTTGCGATGACTGTTACGATACGCCACAAGAACAACTTCGCACGATTGTTCTGCCGGCCGATCCTCAGCCCGTGGATGACCCTCGCCCTGAGAGATACAATATTGATAACAATCCCATAGACACAATCGGTCTCAATATTGGTAACCTCATCCAAGGTGGCGGGTTGGCTGCTGCGTTCGATTCCAACATCAACAAACCATTCGCGTTCAGCGCCATCTTGTCCGGCTCAATCTCAGGCGCCAATAACTCAGTCGGCAAGAACTGGTCACTGCTTTATCCCACGCAAGGGGTAACCGCTACGAGGTTCATTGCCACTGCTCCCAACAATGCCAAGTTCGTCGCCTCAGGACCTGTGACATGGGCTTTTCAAGGTTCTAATACGCCCGTTGGGTTCACGACGTTGGCGACCGGAGTTACGGTTGGCTCGATCGGAGAAATCATCGATGTGACGCTTACGCCGACCACGGGATATCTATATCATCAGTTCCTGTTGACGGGAGATGGAATATCCTCAGTTTCTATCGCTCAGCTACGGATATATAGGGCTGGATAATGGCAAGCGATCTTAATTTTACAACGTATATCGCTCAGATCACCAACTTGATGGTCACATCTACGGCTGACACCAACTTCAATACCATGCTTCCCGGCATGATAGATTACGCCGAGCAGAGGATTTACCGAGAAGGAGATTTTCTCGCGACGTACATTACGGATACTAGCACCAACGTAGTCGCCAACCAGCGTATCTTCAACTATCCGACGACACTAGGTTCGTTTCTGGTTGTAGATCAGATCAATGTCATCACGCCTGTCACTGCGTTCTCGTCGAACGGAACCCGCGTTCCCCTCCAAGTTGCCTCCAAGATGTTCATCGATACGGTTTATCCTAATAACTCCAGCGGAACCGGGGTTCCCAAGTTCTTCGCGCCGGCCACAGCGACATATGCCACGTTGGGGCCATGTCCTGATCAATCCTACAACGTAGAGATCGTTGGAACACAGCGCCCTTTGGCTTTGTCGGTAAGCAATTCCAGTACATTCTTGACTCAGACGCTGCCTGATCTATTCATCGCGGCATCGATGATCTTTGCGTCTGGTTATCAAAAGAACTTCGGTTCGCAGGCTGATAACGCCCAAATGGCAGTCTCATGGGATAGCCAGTATGATAAACTATTGGCTTCTGCCAACATGGAAGAAGCAAGAAAAAAATATACCGCCCCTGCTTGGCAGGCCCAAGTTCCTAATCCAGCGACGCCCCCGAGAGCTTAGCCCACATGCCGATGACCTCTGTAAATCTGCGTCCTGGCGTTAATACAATGTTGACGCTATCGCAGAACGAGGCTGGCATCTCGGCGGCGAATAATGTTCGATACCAGCAGCAAATGGTGCAAAAGGTCGGCGGCTGGAGCCAATATTATCCTGTCGCGATAGGTTCTACGATCAAGGAGCTTTTCGGCTGGGAGGGACTTCTCACCAATAAGTATCTCGGCATTGGCGCTACGCAATCGCTCTCTGTGATCGTATCTGGGGCTAATACAGACATTACACCTCAGACTAGGATTAGCGACTTTACACCTAATTTCTCTGTTTCCAGCGGAAGCAATATCGTCACGATCGTAGACGCCAATTCCAGCGCCACAGTTTTTACTACTGTTTACTTTAACACTCCAATCGCGCTCAGCAATCTTCTTCTGAATGGCGCCTATCCCGTCAATTCGGCTCTTGGTTCGAGCAATTATACTATCCTGTCCAGTGTTCCAGCGAATACGACTGTTACGTCGAGCGGAATTCTCCCGATATTTACGGTGTCTTCTGGAAGCGCCATTGTTAAAGTTGTTCTTCCCAACAACAACTTCCCAATGATCACGGGAATATTTCAGCAGTTCATTGCGCCCAGCAGCATCGGCGGCGTGACCATCCAAGGGCCCTACTCTATACAAAGCATCATTGACTCGACCAGCTTTAATATCAGTGTGGCCACGCAAGGTACCAGCGCTGCAACGGCATCCATGAATTCCAGCCGGGCTGAGTTGGTCTATTATTATACGCTGGGTCCTCCTGCGAGCTTGGGTTTCGGCGGTGGACCATTTGGCCTTGGTGGTTTTGGAACAGGCAGCGCGGCGCCAGCGGGTTCTGGCACGCCTATCACAGCGACGGACTGGAGTCTGTCGAACTGGGGAGAGGCACTGCTTGCGTGTCCCTCTGGAGGGCCTGTTTATGTCTGGTCCGCCAATAGCGGCTTCCAGAACGCCAGTGTTATTCCAACAGCGCCGTTTTTCAATGGCGGCATCTTCGTCTCTCAACCTCAGCAAATTCTCGTATGCTGGGGCTCTATCCAGAGCAGCGGCGTAAAAGACCCTCTTGTTGTGAGATGGTCTGATGCATTGGACTATACCAACTTTGCGGTCAACTCTCAGACCTGGGCTGGGTCGTTTCGTATTCCCACGGGTTCGATCATCAGGGGCGGCATCCAATCAGCCCAGCAAGGCATCATATGGACCGACATCGATGTCTACGTCATGCAAAACGTTGGTCAGCCGATTGTATTCGGGTTTAACCGAATTGGTTCTGGTTGCGGCCTTGTCGGACAGCACGCCTGCGGTATTCTTAATGGCAATGTTTATTGGATGGGTCCCAATAATTTCTTTGTTCTTAGCGAGCAAGGCGTGGCGACCGTACCATGTCCGGTATGGAACTTTGTCTTCCAGAACATGGACATCGCTAACATCGGGAAAGTACGTTGCGCCGTTAACAGCCTGTATAACGAGATTTCCTGGTTCTTTCCGGCGCTAGGCGGCAATGGCGAGAATTCCCTCTATGCTAAGCTAAACACCACAGAAAACGAATGGGACTATGGCACTCTTGGCCGTTCGGCCTGGATCGATGTGACGGTGCTGGGCAATCCGATTGGCGCTGATCTAACAGGGACGATCTATCAACACGAGATCGGATACAATGCGGGCACGCTTCCGATCGATACGTCCTTCCAGACAGGTTATTGGTCTATCGCTGATGGCAATGAGATGGCCATCGTAGACTGGATATTACCGGACATGCAGTTCACGACGTTTCCTGGAGGCACCAGCGCCAATCTGACCCTGACGTTCTTTGCGACGGACTATCCCGGTGACACACCAAGAGTGTATGGTCCCTATGCGTTCAATAAGAATACCGAGTTCATCAACACACGCATTCGTGGTAGGCTGATGAGCATGAAGGTCGAAGGTATAGACCTTGACGCCTTTTGGCGCATTGGCCGCCTTAGATATCGATTTGCTCAGGATGGAAGACGCTAATGGCATCAATTACCGATCTGATCTCAGCTCTCCAAAACGGAGTTGTCGCTCTCAACTCCGTTAACAAGACCTTGAGTCAGGTATTTCCTGGAGCCACTGCTGTGTCCACGACAGCGCCATCGTCAGTTGGCGCCATCACCTTCAGCTCAAGCCAGACTAAGGGCTATATCACGGTAGTCACTTCTTCTGGGTTCTCTGGCAAGATTGCATTGTACTGATGCCGTTGATCAAATCAGGAAGTAAACCAGCGATTTCCAGCAATATAAGGGAAATGATGAGAGCTGGTCATCCCCAGGATCAATCCATTGCTGCTGCGCTCTCGACCGCAAGGAAATACGGCAAGAAAGCTGGCGGTGGTCTCAAGGTTGCTGGAAAGATCGTACCACCTTCGATCGGCGGCGTGATGTCCAAGAAACCGTGGAAGGGATACAAACAGGGCGGCCCCCTCAAGAAAGCCGGCGGCGGCATGCTGGGTATGGGAGGGATGGGCTTCCTGAATATGCTGGATCATCCGCAAGGATTTGCCCAGATGTTGATGAACCCCCAACAAAACGATCCCAGCCTTATGACTCCGGAAAATATGATGCAGGGAATGCGAACCAACAAAGACCATAGAAATATCTATAACGACGCCGGGAACATCGTTGATTACGACATGAAGGCAGACGGTGGCGCTACTACTGACGATATCTTCAATTCGTCAGATCAGGCCGCCATGTCGCCTGAGACCTTCGTTAACCCCTACGTCAAGCATAAGATCGACACATTGGCCTCGATTCCTCAGCGCGCCATCGATGCCAGCGCCCAGGACGTAAGTCATCTTGGCGAGGAGGGATATCAGAAAAAGTCTATTGGGCCGGCTATGGAGACAGCTCTCCAGGGGCTGGGTAATGCTGGCGTTAGACCCACTCCTGGGATTTCTGGTGTCTTTGTGGGTCCCTATGGCGCACATATGTTACGACAGGAAGCTCGTGCCGCTGGCAAGCCAACTATGGCACATCCCGTGGTCGGAGAAGCTATCAAAGAAGCCAGCGAGAAGATGAACCCGAAGTTCCGGGATATTTATGCTGGTATGCAGCAAGACTTAAGAGATGCCCAAGCCAGGAGTACTCTTGAGTCGCGCGCTGCTGCGGGCAATTTCCAGGATCGAGATGTCTTCCCGAAATCCGGCTGGTCTTTTGGCGCTGATATGAAACCGCGCAAAGAGATATCCGATCTTGGCGCGAGTCTCCAGCCAATTAAAGGGCTAAAGGATAAATACGAACTCGTGCATCCGGCGGGAGATTTCCACAAAATTTATGGTGTGCCTCCGATAGAGTATGCGCCAGAACTACAAATAATGGGCGCCAGCGCAGCTTTTGATCCAAAGAGGGGAGTGATTGGTATTGCTCATCCTGACGATCCAAAGAGTGTAAGTTACGCTCTTCATGAGATGCAACATGCAATTCAACATAGAGAAGGTTTTTCAGGAGGTTCAAATCCTGGTGCCGTTTCTGGACGAGCTGAACATAGTCATGAACTCTTTCCTCAAGAGGAGGGTTCATTTGCTATTCCCAGTTGGCATGAAGACCTAGCTAAAGAACAGGCTAAAAGATCATATCAGCTAACGCCAGAAAATGCCGCTAGGGAGCGCGCTGAACATTCTACTTATGAGCGCAATTCCGGTGAGACTGAGGCGCGAAATGTTCAAGATAGACGCGCTAAGGGATATAAATATCAGATACATCCTGAAGATACTGAGAGTGTCACACGCGGCCTTCAATGGCGCAAGAGCGGAGGCAGGACACATATGGCTGCGGGCGGTCTTCCTAATCCTCCCTGGTTTGTGCGCAGCGAGGCCAGGGGAAGCTCTGGGATGCTTAAATCCGCAATCCCTGGGCGTACTGACAAGATACCACTGAACGTCCCTGGAGGCTCCTATGTGCTTCCTGCCGACATTCCCAGCGCGCTGGGCCAGGGCAATACCATGGCTGGAGGAACCATTTTGGATCGGATTTTTAACAAAGGTCCATACGGCATGAATTTACCCAGATCACATAGTGGTTCTGGTCCAGTAAAGATGCGCAGACTATCTTCTTTATCTAAAGTATCTAAGTTAGGCTTTACGGATGGAGGGGATACTAACACCGCCAAAATAATTGCAGCCGGAGGTGAGTACGTGGTGCATCCACACGCAGTAGCTGCGATTGGGGGTGGTGATATGAAAAAGGGCTGGGCCGTCCTTGACGCATTCGTTAAGCATGTTAGGAAGGAGCATGTAAAAACACTTCAATCTCTCCCAGGACCGAAGCAAAACTGATGCCAAGAGGCGTGATCCCTAAAAAAAGATATGCCGCAACATATAGCGGTAAGTTCCCAAATCTTACTCAGGATATTTTGAAGACTAGAGTCGTTTACGATCCAAACTCTGGAAATTTTTCCAGAGCTAAAACTAAGCGATCGGTTAAGCATGGTAAGATTATGGGCTGGACTGATGATCTAGGATACATTCATGTTCGAGTTCTTGATAAACTCTATCTAGCCCATCGGTTGGCGTGGCTCTATATGACCGGCGCGTGGCCAGAGGGATATCTTGATCACAAAGATGGTAATCCATCCAACAATAGTATCTTGAATTTGAGGGAATGCACCCAACAAGAAAATTGCTTCAATTCAAAAATAATCCACAAAAAATCTTCTGTTCGAAAGGGTGTGTGTTGGCACGAACAAAAGCAAAAATATCGAGCTTATATAAAAGCTAATGGCAAGTGGACACACCTTGGGTACTTTAATGACATGAATGATGCTATAGCGGCTCGCATCTCCGCAGAAGAAAAATACCATGGCGAATTCCGGAGAGCTGCATGACCATCAAGCCATCTCCTTCTCTCGTTCGCAAGGCCATCGCGGCTGATATTCCGGAAATATGGCGCCTGTTTCTGATGGGGCATCGAGACAATGGCATTTTCAAGTTAGCCCCCCAAAAAGTCGATTACTATCTGAACCGCGCCATCTATCCAGATCAAGTCATGAGCAACGACAACGGGCCACGCGGCCAAATCGGCGTCATAGGCAGCCCTGGGAAACTAGAAGCCATCGTTTTTGTTATCCTGGGAAGTTACTGGTATTCGGAGCAAATTCACCTTGAAGAATTGATCGTTTATGTAGACCCTGAATATCGAGCTTCAGAACATGCCAAGGCTTGTATCCAGTGGATGAAGAATATGGCTGACGAACTGGACATAAAGTTAGTTACCGGCATCATGTCAAACGACAGAACCGCCGCCAAGATCAGGCTCTATGATCGATATCTACCACGCATTGGGGCTTTCTTTTTGTACCCGATTGGAGACACGGACGTTAAGCGCAAGAACCACAATATGGAGAAAGAGTCGTGGCTTGCGGCAAAGCGAGCCTAACTGTATAAAACGCATGGGGATTATCTGAGGGAGTGCTTGGGAAACCCAAATTGGGCATTGAAATAACCGGCTCTATGTTGGAGGCTCAGTTCCAGGTTACGCCTGAGACTGGAGATGTTAGGCGCCTATCTCGCGGTGGCAATTGGCTTGATGCCAGTTGGACTGCATGGAATGGCTACCGTCTTGTAAGCTTCCCTTTGGGAAATAAAAAATATCATAAGATACGCGCTCACCATCTTGTATGGGTTTGGGCCACTGGCGCTTGGCCGAAAGGAGAAATCGACCATATTAATGGCGATCGATCTGATAACCGAATTGAAAACCTGCGAGAAGTAACTGTATCGCAAAATCGAACCAACAAGAAGATACAGAGCAATAACAAATCTGGATTTAAGTGGGTTCATTTTTGTAAGCAGAGAGGCTTATGGTGCGCTGAAATATGCGCTCCCAGAGCTATGGGTATAGGTCGTAAACGTCTTCATCAATCCTTCCATGTAACCGCTAAAGAAGCCCATGAAGCCGCGCTTAAAACTGCGCAAAAACTTCATGGCGAATTCTTCAATCCGGGATAGAGGAGGATATACAACTTGGGGTCGAAAGGAAGTAACACTACAACCACAAATCAATCTCAGACATACTCTGCGAACCCGGCTATTTCTGGCGCGGGCACGCAGGCTATTAACATGGCCACGAACGCTGCGAATACGCCCTTTAATCTGCCAGTAGCGCCAGTTGCTGGGTTTAACCCGACTCAAAATCAAGCCTTTCAGCAATACCAGAACTTACAAGGCTCGGCTCAGCCCTATTATAATCAGGCTCAGCAAGACATTCAATCCAGCGCACAGCCCCTGACCGGGCAACAGATCAGCAATTATTATAATCCATATGCATCTGCCGTCATGGCGAACCTGCAAGAATCGCAGGGCCAACAGATGCAGGATTTGACTGGTAGGTCTACGCAGACCGCAGGTGGTGTCGGCGCTGACCGTATTGGCGTTGCCCAGGGTGAATTGGCCCGGCAGCAGAACTTGGCCACAGGCCAGACCGCTTCTGGGATTTATCAGAGCGCCCTAAACGCGGCTCAGCAGCAACAGCAGATGACGGCCAATGCCGGCTACGGCATGACCAACCTGGGAACATCTGTTCTGGGCGCGAATATGCAAGGAACTGGCGCCCTGCTTGCGTCTGGCAATCAGCAGCAGGCTCAGCAACAGGCTCAGCTCAATGCGCCGTATCAGAACCAACTTGCGCAGCTTGCGTATCCGTTTCAGACTGCGCAGTACCTTGCGGGCATCACGGGCGGCCTGTCTGGTGCCATGGGTGGCACTACAACAGGGCAGGGAACGACCACCGCGCCCGCTCCGAGCATGTGGAGCCAATTACTTGGTGCAGGCGTAGGCGCCGCTGGCTTGGCTGGCGGCCTTGGTGCGTTCAACAGTAGCCCATCGGCTTTGTATCCAGGGTCGTCTATTCCAGGTTCCGTAGGTCCCACATCGGTCGGTGGCGCTCCCCTCAGTGCCCGTGGCGGCGCCGTTGGATACGCGGCTGGTGGCTCTGCTGGTAGTTCCATGGGTAATCCCGACTGGATGGAGTCCGATCCCATTGTTCCTGACATGAAGGTCGCCTCTAGTGGTAGCCATCCACTGCTGAACCTCAATCCTCCTTCTCAATCAGCCGCGAGTTCCGGTCCGAGCGCGGGCGATATCGGTAAAATGGTGATGCAGATCGCCCCGATGTTCCTCAGCCAGGGCGGCATGGTCAATCCCAACCTGGGCGTTCAAACATTTGCGGATGGCGGGAACCCGTTTGAGAACGAAGCCGCAGATGCTTCATCGGCCATGGGCGAAATGCCCCTGGCCATGGCGCAGAACCATTATTTGCAGGGCGCTGGAGCCTATCCGATTGGCGGCAATAATCCCCACACGCCAATGCCGCCGTCCCCTCCTCCTCAACAGCCTATGGCTGCGGGACCGCCGGCTGAGCAGCCTCCTGTGTTTGGTCCTGACGGCAAGATGATGGGCAATATGACTTCTGGTCAGGGTCAACCGCCTCAGCAAGCGCCACCGTTGCCTCCTCCGCAGGAAGTCGCTGGTGGACCGGGAATGGGCGCTCCTGGCGCTGGCGGACCTATGAGAGCCCCACCACCGCCGCCTCCTCCTCAAGATACCACCACAAGCCTCGATCAAAAGTTACCTTACCCTGATCTGGATCAGGTTCACGATACATCTAGGAACTTTGCAAAAAGTCCTTGGACGGCGCTGATGAATGCGGGCTTTGCGATGATGGCCGGCACGTCTCCGTTTGCTGGCGTGAATATCGGCAAGGGTCTACAGGCTGGCGTGCAGACACTTGAACAACAGCGCAAGGACCTTGCGACCGAAGAAGGCGTTAATCAGAAAGCCAAGCAGCTTGCTCAGCAGGCCCAGTTCCATCGCGATCAATACGAAAGGATGACGCCATACCAGAAACAAGAAATCGATGTCCGCAAACAACAAATTCAGATGCAGGCCCAGCTTTTGGGTCTACGCGGATGGATGACCATCAATGAGAATCCCGTGGATGGCAGCAAGACGCTCTACAATAAGACCACTGGTGAAACAAAGGTTGTCAATCCTGACGGTACCGTTGCAAACGGCTCTCTTACTGATCCTGGAAAGCCTTCTGACAGTACCAGCAAGATATCTCCAGACAATACACCAAGTGGGATATCTACACCTGCCGAAGTCTCTCCGATGAGAGAACCTCAACTGGCCAGCAATCTTGTTCCGCCTAAAGTAGACACTTCGAACTATCGCAAAGGCTCTCCCGCGCTTACGCAAGCTAACGCTGAGAATAACCATGTAACAACGCTTCATACCAAAGAAGCCAACAACATGGGCAACGAAGATATTCTTGTTCAGCAGAGCAAACAGCAGTTCGGCAAACTTATGAAGGACGCGGACTCTGATGGGTTCTTGACCAAGATAGCTACCATGCGCGGCAATAACGTCGATGAGCGTATTCGTTATGCGCGATCGCTCAACGAAGCGGCTCGCGCTGCTGGAAAGCCTCCTGCGATCGATCCTGAGAAACTTGCAGCCATGGAAGTGATCTCAAAGGATCAGCGCACCCTTGGTATGCTGTTTGCGTCTAACCTGAGTTCTCGCGAGGCTTTTGCGGGTCAGCAAGTCGGCATCGAGTCCACTCCTGGCTTGACGCAAAGCCCACTTGGCATGCTGAGACTTCTGGCTGGTTATGACTCTCAGTTACAGTACACCCGCGACAAGCATGCTTTTTATGAAAATTACATCAAAGAGAACAAAGGCATTCCGACTGGATGGGAACAAGCATTCCAGAAACAAAATCCTGTCGATCGTTATATTGTGCGCTCCATGATGGAGAACCTGCCGAACAGGAAAGCTTCCGAGCAGCTACCTGAAGCCGTTAAAATCCTGAAAGAGCATCCTCATGATCCTGCGGTTGTTGCTGGATTTAATAAACATTACGGAAACACTGCTAGCTATTGGCTTACTGGGCATCTTGATATGCTGGGTGCGCAGTGATGGCTGGCCCCGGAGATTTCTTTAACTCTCTAGATAGCAATGATGCGACGCCTGCCCCTCCTAGTGGAGGTGGCCGCATTGACGTTTATCAGGGTGAACCGCCGCCCTCTAAGGTTGGTCCGGCAGCATTCTTTGGTTCTCTGGATGAGCCCATTAATAAGACGCCTCCCACAAAAGAATACGGCTCATTAGAGTCCGCTGCGCTCCATGGTGTTCATGGGCTGACTTCTGGCTTCAGCGATGAGATGGCAGGTCTTAAGGCGGCTTCCGGCATAGCGGAAGGTTCTCCGGAGTGGATGCCCATTTTGCCAGAGCAAGCCATTCGTGGCTTGGCACGAATGGGCTACCAGAAGCTTATCAGTGGAGATAAAGACGCGTCCGAAGCGTACACAAAGGCGCGAGATGAGCACCGAAAAGCTCTGGAAGAGTCCGCTGCCCAACATCCTGCGATTGCTACAGGCTCTGATATTGCGGGTTCTATGGCGATACCTGGAGGTTCAGCTTTCCGTGGCGCGACGATGGGAGCGCGGGCGTTAAGAGGCGCTGGCATGGGCGCACTTCAAGGGGCTCTCCGTGGCGCTGGCGAGGCTCCTGAGGCGTCTGATATTCCCAAGAGCGCAGGGGAAGGCGCTGCCTTTGGCGCTACTCTGGGTGCCCCCACGAATGCTGCGTTCGGCCCTCGTGTGGCTACTGCTGCCAGACAGGCTATTATTGACGCCGCCAATCGTTATGGAGTCCAGTTACCGCATTACATGGTGACCGATAGTCCGATTTTGCAGGCAGCGGGCGAGAACCTGAGCCACCTTCCTGGAGTAGGAACCAGCCTTCACGCGGCAGGCGAACGCGCGATTGAAGGCATCAGGGGTATCCGGGATCGATTTGTAGGTCCTGGAACGCCTACCGAATTAAGGACTTCGGCTTCGCAAGCCGCCAATCAAGCTAAGAACGACTTCACGACGGCTAGCAAGCGAATATCCGAGCAAAACTATAATGCCGTTACCAATGCGCTGCCGAACCCGCATGCCCAGCAAATCCCTATGGCGCTATGGCAGGAAACGGCCAATCAGATGAACCGCCTAGGTCAGTATGGCGGGAACCCAGGACCTATCCTGACACAAGCCATGGAAGCGGTTAACCATGCCGGAGGTCTAAGTTACCCAGCCCTCAAAGACCTGCGTACCAATCTTTATACAAAGTGGAGAAGCATGCAGGGCAAAGCTGACACGCAATACGCGGATTATGTCGGGACTATTTCTGCGATCACCAAAGACATGGAGGACATCGTCAGGGCTCAGGGCGGCCAGCGGGCTGTGAGCCTCTGGCAGCGGGCTAATGCTCAGCATTCTATTGGGAAAGACATCTCCGATCAGATCACGACGGCGATCGGTAAGGGTACTGGCGATACCTCTGCGGCAGATACGATATTCAGAAATATCAACTCTCCCAGACCCAACGTGGGTGCTATCGCGGCACTGAGAAATACCATGCGTCCCGCCGACTGGGAGAGAATTCAGGGGTCTGTTTTAGGTCGCATGGGCGCCAATGATGCGGGTGACTTTAGTATTCAGCGGCTTCTTTCGGCGGATGGTAAGATGTCCAATGCGGGTCGCGATGCCATGTTTGGCGTAGCCGGCAATCCAAGACGCGATGCCTATGATGCGATCCTGAACCTGGGAAGAGCTGTGACTAACGTAAATCAGTTCCGAAACACTTCCCGCACAGGACCCTATCTGATGGGGGCTGGCGCGGCTTTGGGTCTCTATAATGATTACAAAGAAGGTAATTACTTGAATACGGCAGGGGAGCTTGGAACGGGAGCCATATTGGCTTCTATTCTGGCGCGTCCTGCAACGGCCAGATCGGCAACGGCCTTTTCGCGTGCCATGGAGCGATACATCCATAACCCCGCGCTCTGGACCGCCGGCAAGGTCCCCAGGGCCGTCGAGACGGCAGCCCGTAACTTCGCCATCTCTCTTTCAAATTCCACAGGACTTGATAAAGACAAGATGGTGAGCGCGTTCACTTCCGCCACTCCGCTGTGGAGTAAATAGATGCCCGATCCGACGACCCCAAACCTAGTCCTTGCTCAGCCTATCAGAGGTACTGATACGGGCGTATGGGACATCCCCGTCAATGGAAATACGGGGATTATCGATCAGGCCTTTGGCAGCGTAACAACCTTGGCGCTGAGCAGCACCCCAGTTACTCTAACTGCATCACAAGCACAAAACTCCGTCATTCGATTGACGGGTACGCTTCTTGGAATTGTTCAGATATTTCTCCCTAGTATCTATAAATTCTGGACGGTGGACAATCAGTTACTCAATTCTCCTTCAAGCTTTTGTGCCGTTCTTATTTCTACCGGCGCATCCGGCCAAGGCATTGGACTTCCTCCAGGAACACAAGATGTTTTCTATGATGGAACCACCGTAAACTTCCGTAATCTGGGCAACATAGGTCAGTATTGGGACTATGCTGGAACTCAAGTTCCTTCATGGATCGGTGCATGTACTAAAGCCCCATATCTCAATTGTACTGGAGCCACCTTTAGTTCTGCGACATATCCGATTCTTGCTAATTTGCTTGGAGGCAATACCCTTCCTGATACTCGGGGAAAATCCAGATTTGCCCTAAATCAGGGAACCAGCAATCTTACAACTGCTGGCGCTGGCATTGACGGAAATACGTTGTTTGCTTCAGGCGGTAGTAACGGTATTAATCTTGGATCAAGCCAGATACCCTCTCTTACCGCGACCGGGACTGTTACGGTTTTTCCTAATGGGAGCAGTTCTATTTTTGCTCCTGTTAGTAATTCCGGCAATACATTTAACTCAAACTTTAACATCGGCAATCCTGGTGGTAGCGGCAATATTCTTGCCGCCATTAATAACGTATGGGGTCAATCATTCTTTGCTTCTGGGGTTAATTCACTCACGTATACAAATGGTTCTCAGGCCATTGTTGCTAGTCCGATACCAGGATATGCAGGGGGAATAACCATGATTCGCGCCGCTTGACATGGCTGATCTCAGTAAGCTCAAAAGCCTCAATACGGCAAGATGGCTGAAAGCCAGGATCAACCCCGATCACGGCACGCAGTTTCTTGATGTCGCGCGTCGCCTAATCAGCGCCAAAGCTAGTTACCAGCAAGTATCTGTCCAGACTGGCGTCCCCTGGTGGTTTATCGCTGTGGTGCACGAACGAGAGGCCAGTCAGAACTGGCATAGCTCTCTTGCTCAAGGCGATCCCTGGAATGAAGTATCGGTTCATGTTCCTGCCGGTCGCGGGCCATTTAGCTCATGGGAAGAAGCCGCCGTAGATGCCTTGGTCAATTGCGCTCCATTTGCTGCCAGAAACAAGGATTGGAGCATTGGCGGCACTCTAACAATGCTGGAAGAGTACAATGGGCTCGGTTACGCGAACAGAGGAATCGCTTCTCCTTACGTCTGGTCTGGCACCAACCAATATACCAGCGGCAAATATATCAGGGATGGGGTATTCGACCCCGATGTTGTCGATAGACAATTGGGGTGCGCCGGGTTACTGTTGGCCATGAAGTCGATCGACCCTTCAGTCTTGTCTAATGGGGCAAAACCTCCCGCATCGCCTCTCGTACAAAAAGTACAGCCTCCCCCTTCGTTATTCGCAAGTATCATGTCTTCTCTATCGTCAATCTTCAGGAGAACATAAAATGTATACGACGTTCGACAAAGCCATCGTCGGTGTCATCATGGGCGGGGTAACGCTTGCCAACTTGTTTGGCCTTCACTTCGGTCTCTCAGAGTCCATGGTCAATGGCATCGTTGGTGTTCTTACGCCTATCCTTGTTTTCTTGGTTCCTAACCTCCCGAAGGACTCGTGATTTGTTTACTTGGCCTGAGATTATTTTGTTGGTTCTGAAGCTCGTGAATAATCTCATGAGTGAAGCTCATGATGCAAAATCATTCCAGGCTGGGACGGATGCGGAGATCGCCAAGGTCTCCGCATCTATTCTAACAAAGACCGCCACGATGAAGACCCTGAAGGACCAAATCAATGCGCTCACTTCTGATGCTGTTGATGCTCAGCTTACTGGCCTTGAGCCAAAGTAGCTGCACTCAGGATGAGATCGATTCCTTCTGTCTGATTTACAACAAGGTAATCGTTGAAAAAGGGGACTCAAAGATCATTGCCCCTATTGGCGTAAAAAGACGCCTGCTTGAGAACGAACAGTTCTATGTAGACAACTGCCCTAAGACTTAAGAGGTAAGCGATGGACGCCAGCGCCAGTACGTTGGATGTTGCACTAAAGGTTGGCGAGATCATCGCTATTGTTGGTAGCGTCGGCATAGGTTTGTTTACGGTAGGCCGATCAACCTCGCGGGTCGAGCTATCTCTTTTGAACCAAGCCAAGGACATTGCTGGCATGCAGGCAGAGATCAAAAAGCTATCCGAGATCATCGTCCTGCAAGCGATCCAGACCACTAAACTAGACTCGCTAAGCGATAATTATATCCTTCTACATCGAATAGTAGAGGATTTGCGCAGGGGAAACGGCTGGATTACCAAAAGGCCGGGGGAGAGAAAACCGGGAATAGATGGGGAATATCCGTAGTGGCTAGAACAGTATGTATCCTACTCTCGATCATCGCTTTTACTCTCTCTATCTCTCCCGCAGAGGCTAGGCATCATCATCAGCGCCACCATGGCGCTCGCCATGGCGTTCATCATGCTCACCACCATTCCCGGCATCATAGACACTATGCTACTGCCAGCTACGACGCTGGAACGGTCATCGGTGGACGCCCAGAGGGATGCCCCCATGCGTTCTGTGGCTGCGGAGCCTCTCTGTATCTGTTTGGGCGTATCATAGAGCCCCTGAACCGCGCTGCTGAGTGGATCGACAGGTTCCCCAGGGCCATAGCCTCACCGGGCATGGCCGCAGCCAGGAGGCATCATGTGATGGTGCTGATGGAACATCGGGGCGGGGATGTCTGGCTGGTCCACGACTCAAATTATGGGCATAGAACCCTGGTGCACGAAAGACATATCTCTGGCTATGTGATCGTGAACCCTAATCAAGTTGTCTCATATCATCATAAAAAATATGCAGGAAGTTTTTGAAGCTCCCTGCATATTTGGACGCTTCAGGTTTAGACCCTCGACCTTCCCATTAATTAGCGGTACCTGTGATCTGTACACTGGTCAGCACTTGTGGCGCTGCCTGTACGGTCAGGTCGATCGAGGCGGAAAACGAAACGCCTCCCACCGTGAGCGTGACACTTACAGTGTCCGTTCCCACAGCAAGAGCGCTTTCCTGAGCAGTCAGGCCGCTCGCAGCCGGCGTCAGAGTGCCGGTAGCAGGCGTGGTATCGGTCCAGGTCGGCGGGGTGTCCGGGGTTGGGGTTACGAGCATCGGGTTGCCGTTCTGGTCAAGGAACACCAGAGCGAAGTCAACGGTGTGGCCTACACTTACAGTTACATTTGCCAATTTGCTTCTCCTGTTTGGGGTTAGAAAGATTTCGTAGTGTCGATCATGATGCCTATGGTGGCGATCATACCGCACATCTACGACAAGCATAATACAGCTAAGGTGCTGTACGTACTTGTGATGGATTGGTGACATCAGCGATCTCATCCACGGCAGATTTAAGTTCACTCATCATCTCCGTTATACTACGTCTTGGTTTCTCAACATAGCCCGCAGAGACAGTAGAGCGCAGATTAATACTCTCGATCGCCCTTGCGTTCCATATGCACCCGGAAGCACAGTCCCACGAATAGTACCAATCCGTCCTGCTCCCATTATGGGTCATTAGCCTGCGAGACTTCTGATACGGACTGATCATGATCCCATCGTAACTCTGGGCCAGACGCGGCCAATCGCAGTACATCCAACTCTCTAGCCGCTCGCCCGTAGTGGGGCTTATAGCTTTTTGATTATTAGAGAACAGGTCTATCGCATACTCCTGAGAGAACGCATCCAAGCCCTCTACGCTAGCTATCCTTAGGATATTAGCACAAGCGGCAAGCTCTACGTCATGAACGTAGTTCAGCTCACTGATCCGAAACTCTTCCCCCATAGACCATTCGAACCAATTATCCTCTTGGCTATAAGGCGTTATCCATAGGCCAATAGGTTTGAAATGCCCATGCTCACCCTTGGCCTTCGAATAATCAGTATCATAGAACACGATCTGATCAGGACGGCTGCTGTAATGAACCCATCTCTCGCGTGGGGTTACCGGAACAAGACTTCTCATAGATCACCATCATCCAGCGACGTGAAGCCATGCTCCAGAAGCCACGCCTTGGATACTTTGCGTGCCTCAATCGGCAAGCTCTTGGCTGCGGTCCTAGCCTTATGCATGGACGCCTCCAAGACCATATTATCTGGTTGAGCGACCGCAATAAGGCTTGGGTTATGCTTCTTGTGGAAAGCTAGAACGCGCTCCAGATCGCCAGAGAGCAGCACCTCATCGCGCTCCGCGACAAACTTCTTGATATCTTCCTCTGTCATCTTTCCCTCTTCACGACTGTTCCGTCGAACTTCCTCTTGAAGCCGCTAGCCTTGGAGCCCGGAATGGGGCGCCCTTTACGGGTAGAGATACCAAACGTCTTCTTTAGGACCCTATCTGCTTTTTTCATGACAAGGTTATCTTCTTCGTGGGTTTTCTTTCTGTGGCAAATCTTGATACAGATTACTTGGCAATTCTCTAACGTTGGGTCGCCGCCAAGACCGTCAGGTACCCGATGATCGTAAGTCAGGTTACCTGCGGACAAGGGAATGCCGCATATCTCGCAATATGGCACGCCCTTGTCATTGCAGCATCGCTTGAACGCTTGGAACTTTACTCGACGTGAGAATTCCTTACGCATCAATCTTTTTGAGCCGCAAAACCAACATGCTCCAGAAATCCAATAGCCTTGAGGACTTCATCAAACGAGAGATCGGTTCTTTTCGCGATCTCTGACACCTTAAGACATGGATGATGATCAGAGTCTCCATACAAAGCCAGGAGGACCTTCTTTTGAGTCTCCGTTAGTTTTATCTTGAGATAGTCTACTTCTTCTTCCAAAACTTGCTCCGCTTGACATAGGGACGCTTTGCTTTGGGCTTTTTACCAGAAGGCCTCATCGTGATCTCGGGCGCATGAGTGGTTTTGGCTTCTCCGCGCTCAACGAACCGAGAAAGCTTGACGGCATCCTTAATCAGGCCGTCAATATCAAGGCCCCCTTCAGCACTTCCGCCATATGGCGCGCATGCGTACTGGATAAGATCGGAGACGATTTTCAGGCGATGCTCTTTGGCATAATCATTGATCTCGCGCTCACGGTCGCTAATTTCATCTAGAAGTTTCATGATATCACTCATATTCTGCTCGCCGCTCTATGTGTTGCTTCTTGCGACATCTCTTCTGAATGCCGCATGCGAATATATTCCGTGGTAATCTTGGCCATATTGGCTTTGCGTCTTAGTTCGACCATTTCGGTGACGAATGCTCTCCACCTGGAAGATGACTTAACTAAGGCCTCAGCGCGGTTAACCGCCATACTGATGTTCTTGGATAGCATCTCCGTGACCATATCGGATAATACCGCGCTCCGCGTTTCCTCTAGAAGAGACGCGGCAGCATCAGCCTCGACCCATGTTGTGGCTGCTTCGTGATAACGCTCGGATGTCGGTCGGTTGTCGGTCATCTAAACTCTGGGGCGAACGGAATATCTTCGTCGTCCAAGTCGTTTATGGGGCTTGGTGCTGGCGTTACCGCAGGACGCCTGAACTTGTTAGCCACCGAACTAGTTCCGACGCTGCTACCTTGGAGATTACCCGCTCGTTTGTCTTCCGATATTTGTAGATAGCTGTTACCGGCTTTGGATGTCTTCTCCCAGAGTGAGATGTTATATTTCACGCCCTCGATCTCGATCGTTCCACCGAACGCAGGACCATTGGGTATCTCTTTAGGAAAGATCGCGCCACTAATTCGATACGGCCCAGGCATTATTGCGCTCCTTTGTCATCCATGACTTTGGTCAGCGAGGTAGTCAGGTTGGTCCACATCTTGGGTGCCGCAGTCTTCATGGTATCCATGATTTCCTGATTATGAGAAATCCACTGTTCGGCCTCCTTATAGTCTTTGGAATCCTTCACGTAGGTAATAAGAGCGCGACCAAAGAGTGCCCAATCTCCCGACAGGGGATGGAGTGGGACCGGCACCGTTAGTTTCTTCGGCTGGGTGGTAGCGGCGTCGCTCATCACATCAGGCTTAGGCGCGTTCGGCTTACGGTCGGTCATCTGGTTGCCGTCAGCCGCATTAGCGTCGTCATCTTCTTCGGCTGCGATCCCCAAGAGGCTTGTCAGGGCATAGCGCCGCATGAATGTCAGCGCCGAACCGAATTTCTGATTGCCGCCCATGCCATCCCAGATCAATGGCATCTGACAAGCGATCCATTGGCCACTTGAATGCATCAGGCGCGTATCCAGGATGTATGTCCCCTGGTCCTCTTTCATGATTTGTGTAAACCACAGACCATTCTCGGTCAGCGGACCACGTATCTTTTCGATGATATGAGAAAGCGTAGCATACGAGAAATCGTAAGTCCCGCCACCTTTCATATCTACGTGAACCGAGCGATTGCGATCTGGCGCGGTGATCTTGGCTTGAGCCTTAGATAGCGCATCTACCAACGCATCAATGTTTTCAGAACGGGTAGTATCAATCCAAGGCGCTAATACGGATGGTTCCATTTTTGGCTCGCTTCAATTGGAGAAAGTAGCCAAACATTCGCTTGGCATCTGGCGGCATCAGTTCTTTTAGTTTTGTCTCAGCTTCTTTGAAGTCCGCTGCGTTCTTCTTATTGTCGATATATTGTGACGCCATTGCGGCAAACGTATTGTTGCCATAGGCATTTATTTCCCGCATTTTATCGTGCGCAACATATACAGGAACAGCCTTCTCGATAACAACGGGCGGCGCCATCATCCAGACATGATTCATGAACCGGTGCGCGCGCGCCATCAGTTCGTCGGCGTAATCTTTGTCGTATTTGATGTACTCGATATAGGGCTCGGCAGAGCCCGCGATGATGGAGATCGCGCACTTCTTCGACTGAGTCACCTCACATTGCCATTGAAGCTGAGGCATATATCTCTGGATAACCGTCTCAGTTTTTTCCCACCCGCCAACGCATTTGGTTTCAACGGGACACGCGAGAACGGCATCATAACCGTCCAAGGTCGCCGCTGCCCAATCATAATCAGGGTGTATCACGACATCGCCTTGTCTAGTCAAGATGTTGCCGGTCCTCTTCGAGTACCATCTCAAATTGAGAGCTTCAGTAGCCTCCCCGAGTTGGACTGGCCAATTATCCGAAAAATCAGGCTCTATCCAACTAGGGTCGCCAACAAGCTCTTTCCAAACATCAAGAACCTTTTCTTTATCGCCACTGACTAGCGCTCCGACGCGGGACGCGGTTAGTTTCCCAGCTCTCGCTTTTACTTGCTCAGGTGTTAATGCCATAGGCCATCTTTGGCAGGAGGAACTTCTTCTTTTCGCGGTCTCTGATCTTGATACAGATGATGTACCAGAACAAGATAGCATCAATATCCCCCAACACCTGCAACAGCGTTAGATGATTGAGAAAGATATCAGCCATCAATGAGCCGATATTAAGGCCAAGAAAGCACCATCTATACATGGCGCCCCTCACCATCTCGGCATAAGCATTGAACTGGATTTTATTACCAGAATTTTGCAGCCAGTACATCTGGCAAGCCATGATCAATACACAGGTAAGAAAGAACAGGCTCATCCATGCCGGCAACTTATACCATAAGAACGCAAAGCCCGGCGCGCAATTGATGAGTAGGATCGTCCCGACATAGATACCGGTCCAATCTAGCGCCCATAGATACGCGTCATTCACCATCTTTACGCACTTGTCATCAAGTGCGTAAAGATTCGAGAAGATATTCTTCACTTTTTCCTCCTCGAAGCATTCTCTACCTCTTTTGCTTTTTGCTTCAGCATGGTTTCCCGGCGTCGGGCCTGAGCTTTTTTAGCATAAGGTCCTCTACGGAGATCAGGGATTTCGCGCGGGATAAGCCGATTGATTTTCTGGCCTTTATCCATGTGATCCAGCAGCAACCGATAGAGCAGATCAGAAGCCGCATTACCGGCGCCAGACAGCTTCTGGACTTGCGGATCATCGAGCGGAAACGACTTCAGCTTCTGCCGACACCGCGCATCAACGATCAATTTCTTATCATCCCAGAAATTCTCATGTGAGGCAAACAGCCGCGCCAAGATATTCAGGAAGTTGCTTCGCAGATGGGTGTTGATGTCCACGTATTTGACGCCCTTGATGCCCCATATTTCATCGATCACTTCGAAAAAGCGATAGACGTTTTCGCGCATGGCCTGAATACCCAGATCGTCGCCCAAGCGCTGAAGCTGCGGAGGCACAAGAGAGACGGAAGTGGTCGGGCCCGACACCATGATGCGGTGTAGAGCGATGGCCGACTTACAGTAATTCAGCGCCGTCAATAGTTCGTTGCGGCTCATCTTTTGGTTCCAGCAAACACGATTATACAGCACGAAGCTGGGATCGTTATGTGAGAGACCGTAAAGCGTCAGCAACCCATTGCTCTCCTCGCGCGCATTGCGCAAGATCACATTGGGTGACATGGCAGTACGGTTCAGGTTCATCGCCGTGAACAGCGCTTTTTCGCTTTCACGATTGGTATTAAAACGCACTTCCGCGCCGATCCTGATTTCATCTATCCGGTCAGGATACTGAACGGCAAACTTACGAAGATTGCTGACACGCTGGAGGCCATCGATGATGTAAACATCATCCTCCAGATAGAAGGTTCCGGCGCGCGTTGTAAAACGCTGACCGCGCATACCCAATGTGATATCGGGAATGCGTTCGCCGTTTTCGATCGCCGTGTATAGTTTGGACTTCTTGGACTTGTGGGTCTCAAGGACTTCTCGCTGATAGTCTCCTACCCTCAATTCAAGCAGGGCAGATAGATCAAGCCAGCCGTGCGCGACGATCGTATCCTTGTCTTTGTCGTCAAGCGCAGCATTCTGAAGACGGACAGCGATGATTTCTCGCTCTGTCTTTGCCATGTGATTTCCCTCTGTATTTAGGATAGATTAGTTATCCTTTGTTGAATTCCCTCACGCCCTCGATGACGTGATACGGTCTGCGTTTCTTGCCTTTGCCGCCGTCAGGTTTCTTCTTTTTGGGTGGTGCTGGAGTTTTGCTAAGCGACTTTCCCGTCGCTTTATGCGATGGCTGTAATGGCGTCAAAACATAAACACCTGGGAGAAAGTTCGCACCGCGATCAAACGCAACGATCTCGGTCCGCATTCCAAGTGGAGTGTGATACCGCAGCCATCTTTTTCCCATCTTCAGGAAAGTGCGGCTCTTATAAACACGGACCGCAGTACACTTGGGAATTTGCCGTAAGCAGGCTTTAGCAGCGGCACATGCCGAAGGGTCTTTGTTCATTCCAGATGAGATATCTTGACGGCTGATTTCGATCACAATGCGATTGGATGCATCTGCAATCGGAAGGCCCTCGATCTTCCTAACACTTCTCATCATTTCAATTTCCATCCTTTTGCTAAGGAACCTCGATCAACCCAGAAGATACTATTTGTGTTTTACACAGTCAAGCACATTTTGGGTTGACATGGAAATTTTTGTTTGTTAACTAATAAGGCAAGGTTTAACCTTGGAGAACATCAGTGCTTTTGAGACAATGGATGCATCAAAAAAGCTTTGATATCCTCGCGATAGCAAAGAAACTTGAGGTTTCTCCTCACACCGTAAAGAAGTGGTTACGCTGCGGCCAAAAAGACGGTAGAACGCCGAGACCGGCGATGCAAGCTAGGATCAGAGAGTTCACAGATGGCGCCGTTCAACCAAATGATTGGGTAAGTTAGATGGCGCTAAAAAAGGGCTGCGGTAGATTTTATGGGACTACTCCATGGAACGACGAAAACGTAAAAACTCTTACTGACATGTGGGAAAACGGAAAGACCTCAACAGAGATCGCATGCAGACTAAGAAGTGAAGGGTACGCTATTACCCGGAACGCAGTTATCGGTAAGGCATTCCGAATGAACATCAAACAACCGCCTCGGGGTAATTCCCCAAAGGCAAGACAGAGCCAGCCCCGCAAGCGGATTGTTGTTCCCGCCACGCACACTCTTGCGCCCTTGGTTTTGCGTAAACAGCGTCAAACCAAGCTTCCGACGCATATCCCTACCAGGATGCTTGATCCCGACAATCCCGGTATCCAGATTGTCGAGCTGACCAGCCAGACGTGCCACGCGATTATTAAGGACGGCAACCGCTATAATCTTGCTACATATTGCGGGAACCCAGTCGAAGGCCCTAATAAATCTTTTTGTGCGGCGCATGCGGCAATCTATTACCGCCCGGCGGAGTATCGCGTTAGGCGCTAACAAGCTTAACACGATTTACAAATATCTGGCGGCGCTGGAGGATACGGCGGTAAAGGATCGACCTGACTATCGGATGGGGGGAAAGTGTAGGCCACCTCCCATACCGATCAGGCAGCTCAAGAGGGCAAAGATGATATAGACCGCGATGATGGCCAGGACAGCCCAGAGGATAATCTCCAGCACCTGACCTACGATGGGAAACGTAATCGAGGTGATCCAAGGAATGAGCAGTCTGAGGATCGCAACCACGGCGCTGGCGATAATCAGCCAGATCAGCATGGCCTCCAGCCAACTTAGCGTGAAGCATCCCATGGCGTTCACTCCTTGCTTGGTTACAAGTCGTTAATCCCATGAAAAGTTCCATCACCCTGACCCTGCCTCAACCTCCAAGCGTCAACCGCATGTGGCGATCTCACTGGGGGCGCGTCCATCGCTCTCCAGTGTACCTAGGATGGATTAAGCAAGCCGGCCTGCACATCATCAGCCAGAGACCGCAACTCCTCCTGAGGGCCATCCCAGGCCCGTACAGCCTCATTGTGAGGCTGAGGCCACGCCAGCCAGCGGCCGATCTCGATAATTTCCTTAAAGCCATCCCAGACCTTCTTCAGGCGCATGGCTTGATCGAGAACGATCGGCTTTGCAGGAAGATTCTAATGCTCTGGGATGAAAAACTAGATGTGGATTGTCGGGTAACCATCAGAGCTGCTGCTAAGAATGAAAATTCTAATTGCTTGTGAATTCAGCGGAATAGTGCGGGATGCCTTCATAAAACAAGGGCATGAAGCAGTAAGCTGCGATCTACTGCCAAGCGAGCGAGTTGGACCACATATTCAAGACGATGTGCTTAAGTATCTTAATCATGGATGGGATATGATGATTGCCCATCCTCCTTGTACACATCTCGCCGTATCAGGCGCGCGCTGGTTCAAGAATAAAGGGGACGAACAAGATCAAGCCATTGATTTTGTAAGAAAACTGCTTGACTCTCCAATCGAGTTTATAGCCTTGGAAAATCCAATATCGATTATTAGTTCGAGAATAAGGAAACCGAATCAAATAATACAACCTTGGCAATATGGCCATGGAGAAACCAAGGCTACTTGCCTATGGTTAAAAAATCTTCCCGACTTAGTTCCAACGAACATCGTGGACGGCAGGGAACCAAAGGTTCATTTTGCCAGCCCTGGTCCGGATCGATGGCGATTTAGATCGCGAACGTATCAAGGCATAGCCGAAGCTATGGCTATGCAGTGGTCTGGTTCGAGCTACCAGTGCTAGTGGCATTGACAGCGCATAGCAGCTATGCAGAATAGAACGGCCCCGGTGCGAGAGGGAACGCACACCGGGGCCTAAAAGCCACAGTCGCAACTTCTGAGGACCTGCGCCAATGACCAAATCCCAACATATAGCATCTGCTTGTGTTCCGCAAGGCATGCGTTGAACGCATGGGCATTTCGGATAAACTATTTCGTATTGCCAAACTGTCCCCCGACGACATGAAAATGGAACTTTTGCGTCTTGCCGAGGAGCAAGCGAAAGAGGAACGCAGTCGCATGCTGCATTGCGAAAGACAGCGCCGTTACCACCGCGTAAAACGTCAGAATGACGCTTCAAACGTCAGAATGACGAATGGCATTGATTTAACACATGAAAACGCGAAATCCGTAAACAGCGTCATTCTGACGAACAGTGTTGATTTAACACATGAAAACGGCGTTTCTGTAACGTTCTCAAAAAACGAGGATATATATAGTAAGAGAGTAATAGGAAGAAAGAAAGAAAGTAAGAAAGATTATACCACAGATTTTGAAACGTTCTGGAACCTGTATCCCAGGAAGGCCGCCAAGCCCGATGCGTTCAAAGCTTTTTCGAGGGCGATGAAAGAAAAAGTTCCGCTCGAAACAATTGTGACCGGCCTTAAAAAATTCACATTCTCCGACGAGGTCCAGTACGTGCCACTGCCGGCCACATGGCTGAACAAGCGGCGCTGGGAAGACCAGCCCTCATCCGATTACCGCCTCCCTACTGCCCCCCCCTCCTATGACGTCAGGAAACATCTCGCATGAACACGACCATCCCGTTTGGCACTACCGTTCCGTTTCCGCGCCATGCTCTCCCTGGCTATTACGCGCTCAGCGATCTGCCTGACCAAGCCAACATCCTCAAGGATGCGATGTCCACAGGCTGGGATGAGATGGATAAAATTCTAAAAATCTACCCAACCCAACTTGTCGTCGTTACTGGCAGTGCCGGGAGCGGCAAGAGCACGTTCTTGTATAACCTGCTTATCCGTCTCTGCACTAATCCAGCGAATGGCGGTAAACGTTCGTGGCTTTATATTCCAGAGAATGAGATAAATATTGTAGAAAAAATGGAAGGATTGTTTGCGAGCAAAAATGAATTCAGCAAATTCGCAAGCCAGATGTGTTTTGTGCAATCATCTAACTACGAACATTACAATGATGATCCTCGTGATATCGAATGGATTTTAGAGAGGGCTTATACATCTTGGCAGAAAGATAAAATAGATTTTGTGATGATCGATCCTTGGAATGAATTGGAACGCGCAAAGCAAAAGGACGAACTTCTCACGGATTACATTGGTCGTTGCTTGATGCGCGTGAAGATGTTTGCTAAAACTACTGGATGTACGGTGTTTATGGTTGCGCACCCTACAAAGGCCGCAAATGGTCGCGAAGTAACACTCGCGGATATCGAAGGTTCTATGAACTGGTTCAATAAGTGCGATAATGGACTTATCGTTAAACGCAATCCTCTAGATACTATAGTATTCAGCGCGAAGGTGCGCCAACAGCCTCAAGCAGGACATCTCGGTCACTGCATTTTTCTTGTTGATCCGCAGACTGGGGTTTTCAGGGAACAAGTTGGAGGCGGCCAAATCCTATGACGGACTACAAAGATTTCATACGGCGCTCTACGAAAGCCACGCTAGACGAAATCGTAGACAATGAGCGCGCGTTCAAAAAATCCACCGGCATCGATATTGCCGACGAATGGGAATGGCAGCAATTGGGAGATATCGTTAAGCGGATCGAGGAAAGGCTGGAAAAAAATCCATTCGAGGACTTGTAAAGCCGCAAAGCCTGACCCAACTTGGGTACTCTTGAGTAACCAGAGGGAAACAACATGACACCAAAAGAAACCACCGCCGCCGCTTATCTCAGCGAGGCGGTCAAGACCGACCAGCTTCTGACCCCCAAGGGCGTCAAGGAACTGCTCGCGAAAAATAACCTCGCCGATTTTTTCTCTTTCGAGCGAGATAAGTTTGGTGAGGAGTTCCTGGACTTCTCGCGTTCTCCCAATAAGCACTTCAACGCAGCGTTTACTCGCCAGCTTCAGGATGTTTTCGGTCATGCCCGCATGAGCCGCATGAACAGCGTGTTTCCGTTGGGTGAATTGGCTCGGACCAAGAACAAGTGGGTTCCCGGACTTTCCCAATATGGTTATCACTGGGGGCCCACGGATGACGAGGGTGATCCGATTGGCATCGAAAACCAGTCGGCAGAGATCGCGATGATCCTGAAAGTCCTGGAAACCAGGATCAAGGATATCGAAGAAGCGGTCGCACGTCAGGTTCTCCAAGGCGCCGTTGCTTTTGACGATCTGCCGTTTTACTTTTCGACCGGCAAGGAAGTCTACTTCAGCGACGACGACGGCAACACCATTGCCGGGGTTGTTTCAAATGCCGGCGTCCAATCGACTTGGTTTGGCAGTCAGTTTCTGGCCGTCACCATGGATATCATCCACGCGGTGCAGGGTGATTTGGTTCCCGGAAAATATGTTGCGTCGCTGGGCTCCTACGAAGGTCTCAAAAAGATCGAGGACCTTCACATCAAGACAGTCACGCCGGAAGTGAAGAAAAAGCTTTCGGAATACGGCAAGCTCTACGTCAAGTGCGCGAAAGGTGCGACGTATCTTTCGTACACTGGACAGCTCACGCGTTCTAGCTGGTGGAGCAACGAGACGTTCCGCGCAGATGGCCGCGTGATGATCGACGTTCATTCGTTCAAGCGCGTGGATAACGATCAGTTCACCAGCGAAATGCGAAGTACCCATTTGGCTGGCGTTCGTGACGGGGATAACGCGGTTCACAAGGTTGTCGCCTATACGCCCACGGAAAACGATCTCTGGAGAACCTTCCCTTATGTCTATGGTTTTAGTTTCAGAGCCAAGCGCTGGGGCCGGATGGCGATCAAGGGATTGTCGGAAATCGCATGGCGGTCAGATAGTTTTGATAAGCTGGTGCTGGCCGACGACGAGAAGAAGCTGGTGCGGGCGCTGGTCGAACACAACGACGGTTCCTTCTCGGACCTGATCGAGGGCAAGGGCGGCGGTTGCATCTTCCTGCTGCATGGTCCGCCCGGCCAAGGCAAGACCCTGACGGCTGAGACCATCGCAGAACTGCTTAAGAGGCCCCTGTATGCGATTTCGGTCGGAGAGCTAGGGGTGACGCCCGACCAGCTCGAAGAGCGCCTACGGGTCATCCTAGACGTTGCTACGGTATGGAACGCGGTGATCCTCCTCGATGAGGCGGATATTTACCTGGAGGCCAGGGACGAGCACGATATCACGCGCAATGCCATGGTCGGTGTGTTCCTCAGACTACTCGAATACCATCATGGTGTTTTGTTCCTGACCACCAACCGCGTCAAGAACATCGACACTGCGTTCTATTCGCGTATTTCGGTGGCGCTGCACTTTACGAAGGGTGCGGATGACAAGCGAGAGAAAATCTGGAATAACCTGTTGGAGAGCGCGGGCATCACGGGCATCGACGTTGCCCAGCTTATCCCGCTCGACATCAATGGTCGCCAGATCAAGAACGCCATCAGGCTGAGCCAGACGTTGGCAAAGTCCGAAAACAAGAAGGTCGATACCGCAGTCTTACGAAGGGTTATTGGCCTTATGACGGCTTTCGACCGTGAAAGGTCGGAAGGAAGTAGCATCTAATCCTCCCCCATCCGATATGTTGCTTTTTCTTAGACCCTCTGGGATAACTCTCAGGGGGTCTTTTTTACTCTCTCAAGAGGATTAAGAGGATTTGCATGGGAGTTCTAAGAAACCTAGAAGACGAGCGGTTCTGCCAGATGGTGGTCGCCGGCAAGGAACCCGCTGATGCCTACCTGGAGACAGGTGGAACTTCTGGTAACCCGCCACTGGCCGCCTCCCGCAGGATGGCCCGCAAGGTCATTAGGAGGCGCGTCAATGAGCTAATGGATGTCAACGCTAGGAGGGCTCAGCTCTCCCGCTCGCAAATCCTACAGCGCGTTTTCGATGATTGGGAACTGAGCCGAAAGCTAGGCCAGATGGCGGCGGCTGCCACTAACGCGAAGCTTCTTGGCGGCGAGATGTTCCGCATGTTTTTGGATCGCAAAGAGGTTGGCGGTCCTGGGGATTTTGATAATCAATCGCCGGAACAACTGCTCAGCTACATTAAAGGGGAACTCAAGGAACTGGGAATGGATGCTAAAACGATAGAAAATACGTTGGGCGTCAAGCTGGAGGACGGGAATATTCTAATACCACCGACTGATGAAAAATCTGGCAACTAATTGACATACGCAACATCTTAGTGCAGAACCACAAAAGCCGCCCTGTAGGAGCAGGACGGCTTCGGGCTGGATTGACTTTGAGGACGATCCAGAAATTGTGCACAGGCTTCTTATAGTCATAGTGTAACAGTTAATCAACCCGAAAAAGTCCCACAGCCCGGCTTTTAGCCGTCTGAGCAGGTCGAAATCCCATCTCCTAAGGCGGCTTGGCGGAATTCCAAGGACGAAGCGCGGGGTAAACCCCGACCCAGGCAAATGCCGCCAAGGCTATGCCTGTACCTGAGGCATGTACGGCAGTTCTGCAACTCAAATGCAGGCCGGGCGGCTGACCCCCCGATATCGGGTACCTCAGGGATACGCGCTAGCTGGCTCCCACTGCTCTGGCTTTACCTAGCCGGGAGAGAGCGGGGAGCGGCTATGGAAACTTGGTGTAAAGATTGATGATGATAACCAAGCCGTGCTCTTGCCTCCCTCTAAAGCTCCCCCTTCATGATCATCTCAGCCAGCTCGATATCGATCAAATCGAAACTATGATCCCAGTTAGCTTCAGCATCGAGGATATCATAAGGCAGTATCGCTCCATCCCATAAGTTCCATACAGGAAGAAGATCACTATCAGAATTCGTAGAGAACCAATGTTGAATTACTGAACCGTAGTCTTCCGTAGTGGTTAGAAACCACCCTCTTTTTGTCTTGTACCATTTTTGAGTTTGATGGCGCCAACTGTTCAGGTCTTCTTGCCCTGTCAGGTTCCAGGTATACTCATCGAATATATCACGCATCATTTCCTCCCTCCAGACATACCACGTCATCAAACGGATCAGCGTCTGGAAAATATCTTATCTGCTTATATTCCTCAGGTAGTCTTCCGGATAGCCAATATGGAATATTGAGCCCCGGAACTTTATGAATGCTGGTATGCCATTGGTCCCCTTGGTTCATTTCTATTACAGGTCCCTTTGGTGTAATATGCCTTATGAAGGTGGCATTACCCCAATGACTCAAATCTTCTGTTCCGTCTAAATTCCATGGGCCCTTGATCAGCAAGGAACGTTCTACGTAATCTCTCATGTTTCCCTCCTAATGGTGCTTAATGCAGAGGCTTGTAAGCCTCTGTGTTTAAGCATCAGCGGTAAGAAACAGTGCGCCCATAAGGCGCCTTGCTGCCACCACCGCTCCAATCGACCCATACTACCCCAAACGGGGGCTCGGTACCAAAGGAACTCGTGGCCATGTCTGTCAGAAAGATACAGCCAATGACATCCTCCATCTTGCCGATAGTATCCATGGCGCTGCGGAAGTCTGTTCCTCCCCCGCCCCCTGCGTTCCAACCCTTGATATCCTCGCCGGTTGTTGCCTCCAAGACATTCTGAATGCGCGTATCGACGGAGATCAGCGTAACATTCGTGACCAGGTCCTGATCGAGAAGGCTTGCGGCCTCATCGCACATTTCCTGGATCATTTGCTGACTGACCGAACCCGAGACATCCAGGCACATGACAAGCTTGTAGACGTTATCGTTGCCATAGCCCGGCATATACTCATCATTGCCAAGGCGGCGCCGATTAGGCCGATGCCACGTTCTGGTAGCCTTCGATTTGGCATCCCGTGACATATCCCGGATCAGGTCCTTCCAATCGATCTTGTCTTTTGGAAAGATATCCAGGATCAGGCGCTGGAGACTTCCCGGCATGGTCCCAGGAGGCGATTTCTCGATCGCGCCGGTGAGAACTCTTTTCCACTGACGCTCGTTTTCCTCGCTATCCTGTTCCTGATCCTCAGGGTCAGGCTCAAACATGGTGCCGGGCTGTTCTTTTTCCTGCCCCTCACCATCGTCCTGATCATTCTCATCGTTCTCGCCCTGCCCACTGTCGTCTCCTTTGTCGCCCTTCTCAGGCTTACCCTTGGACTTCTGAGGCTTGCCTTTGCCTTGCTGCTTTTCTTCTTGTCTCTGAAGCAGTTCATAGACAGCTTCCGGTGCCAAGGCGCCATACTTCTGGCTGGTCAAGGCATCCGGGGACAAAGGAAAGTAGTCCTTGACCACGGCGTTGACAGGATAGTCGCAGGCTTCATTCCATCTCTTGGGATCGCGATAGCGCTTGCGAGGATGATGCAGCAAGGCACAGTGTAGAACGGAGTGAAGGACATCTCCCTCAATGTATTTGTCATTGTTCCCCTCTTCAACATAGTCTTTATTGAAAAGGATGTTCAATCCATCGCTCCAAATCGTCTGATGCTTTTTGCTCTCGATGATATTGGCGCCGAACAAGATGGATGCAAAGAACGGGTTCTTTCTCGCGATCCGCTCCCGCGCCAGAAGCATCCGCCGCATTGCATTCGGTTTCATTCCAAACATTAATATCTCCCTCTTTCTTGATGAACCATAAGAATGCTTACTCAAGCTTTCTTATGTAAAGCATTAGGCGCTTCCTGCATGGGCTCGTAAGCCCATGAGTGGAAACGTCAATCTTTTTTCTCTTCGGAAACACAGAGAATAGTACCTTGCGAGGTAAGGCGCGGAGTAATACCTCCAAGGATAGTTCCAACGTATTGGCAACCAGTCTTGTGATCCGTGAAGATCATCAAACCAGAACGCTCGCTACGGCTCTTGTCGCTATCGTCAAATCCTGAGCGGCTAAACATCCACGCCATCATCAAGATTAGAAAGATCGATGCAAGAAGATAAAATAAATCCTGCATCTTACTTCCCCGATCCTTCCAACAACAGCGCCTTGAGCGAAACAACATCGCCCAAAGCACGATCCCGCGAGATTGCATCATGAACACACATGGACGCAATGTCAGGCGACATGCGAGCCAAGTACTTGGCGAACGCCGGGGCATTCTTGGCGTTCATGTTGCGCGAGATGGTGCCGGCAATCAGCCACTGGAAATGGGCATCAGCGGGCATCTTGGCCTTGGTCGGGTCCGCCAGGATATCTGCGATCTTGGGCAGACCAGCGGTGATACGATCCAGGAACGTGCTGAACTGATGCGCAAACCCCTCGCCCAAGATAGACCTCGCGGCGCTTTCCAGGACAGACTTGAGCGGCTTGGGGTCCAAATGAGCCAGCGCCGGGTCCTGAAGGACTTTGTTGAAGTTCTCAAGAGAGCGCGGCGTCGGAAAGGACGGATGGTTCGGGTCCACCTTATGGATCAACTCAGGGCGCAGGTTGAGGAAAGCAATCAGACGCTTGTCCCATCCCCACTTCTTGATCAACTCAATGAAGCCCATCTCATCGACTTCCACCTGGATATGTGCCATACGATTTTCCAGCGGCTTCAACATCTTGTTGTCGCCGCCGCCGTCTTCCCTGGTGTTCGAGCCAAGGATAATGCGGTTCTTTTTGGGCAATGGATATCCGCCGCACGAACGATCCAACACCAACTGATAAGACATCTGCTGGAGTTGAACATTCGCATGGCCGAACTCGTCAAGGAACATGACATGCATTTCGCCGTCATCTTCCGGAACAAACGCGGGCCGCGTCCAATAGGTGGCCATCTTCTCGCGATCGATCAGCGGCATGCCAGTGCCATCCACAATATCTTTTGTGGAAAGCCTGATATCATGCAGCCTCGAAGCCTGTCCGAAATCCGTGCGGATACGGGACATGATCTCCGTATTGATCACCGCAGACTTGCCGACCCCGGTAGGTCCTTTGATCATCACGGGAATATTCGCGTGGATCAAAGGATACACAACGTCAGCAAGCTGTGTAATTTTGCATTTCAGCATTTAAGGTCTCCCTCTTTGAGCATAAGCGCTCATCTCACTGGCTCGTAAGCCAGTGGACATGAAAGCTTATTCTTTCAACGCTTCGTCCAATTGATCCAAAACGGCCGCTAAAACCTTATCGCCGTGCGGATTATCGCGTGGATCACCCTGCATCATTATGATATAGTTTTTGGCTAACTCACATGCGACGCGGGCTACAGAAAGTTTGATATCAATCGTGATATCATCCGGTAACGGTGCTGGCATTGCTATTCCTTCTGATGGGGGTTTTTCGCTAGTCGTCTTGTGGACAAAACAAGTAACATCGCCTGTCCTAAGGCGTAGAGCATAAAGAAGATTTCCATATTCCCTCTCGTTCAAGCTTTCTGTAAACCATAATAATGTGGTAGTTTTAAGGCACTCAAAACTCGTATTCACCTGCTTCTGCAACCATTTCAGATACTTCCAAATCGAGCGTATCCAAGTCGATCTGTTCTTTAAGGATGGCTTCCCCGAGAGAAAGTCCATTAGCCCTAAACTGAGGGCTCATTCGATACCCTACGGCGCTGACCTTAGAAAGCCGCCTGATCCTATGAGCCATGGTATAAATCTCAGAATTTCCCGTGATATTCATGTCTTCGATCAGATGGGCAACCTCTTCCAGGTTTTTGATCAAGCTATCCTTAATAATCTTGCCGTCAGCCTTTTTATTGAAAGACTGAAGCCGCTCCATCAAGGTAGCAACGGCTTCACGCCCTCGATTGACAAGTTCTTGCGCGCTTGTCTTGAGCCGGGTCTCGATCTCCAGCGCCATATCAGCTTTGGCTTTTGCCGCTGCTTCCGTGGCGATGTCCGCAACAAAGTTACCCGAGCTAGGAACCGGCCAATAGGTGAGCTTAAAAGCAAAAAGCTCTCTGGCCTTCTTGACGCTTGGATATTGAGACGCATCAAACAGGCCGCCTAAGCCGCTTTCCTTGCGCTCGCTATCGGCAACCAACGACGGATAAACATGGAGATACTCATCCCACGCCTCCCGCAATTCAGCCTCTGCTTCGGATATTTTCTTGCTGAAAAGCTCATGCACGGAAATCGAAAGAAGCCTCGTTTTGTCGTCGCCCCATGATAGCGTATACTTATATAGGACTTCGCGCACGCGTTGTGAGGCTGCGACAACCGCTTTGACTTTAGGATGCTTACGGTCAATCAAGAACGTGCTGGCTTTGGCACGCTTATCAGCAATAGAATAGGTCTTGTGGATCAGGGCCGTTGCTTTTGCGTTTTTACGTTCTCCCAGCAATCCGCCATTCACGATATTGACGCTTACTAGCATCGCGCTCTTAGCTAAGTCCATCATACCCTCCGTTAATGAAGGGTATTTTTGGTACCCGGTGAAACCTTCGCGCCACAGCCGCAAATCTGATCGTGGCACTGTTCTGTGATATCATCCAGGCATTCCGGGATTTGAAGCTCGCCGAGTTGCGCCGCAATCTGCATGAACGGCAGAATAGACGCGTCATCCAGGCCGATGTTTTCGAAAATCCGTTTGGCCTTGGCGATGGCGTATTTGCCTGTAACCGTTGGGGCTTCTTCCACGCTCTTTTGAGACGCAAAGAACGGCATGATAATCATTAGCCGATAGAACGTCTTGATGTCGCATCCACAGCCGGGGAACAGTTCAGTAAGGCGTTTTTTGGAAAATGTGATACCATTGATATTGAACGCTTTGGGCGTCTCATGGATATCCATTTTCAACATTCTCACATTGTGTTTAGACATAGGTCTCTCCCTCTTTGAGCAAATGCTCATCACTACCGCGCTTACGCGGCAGGACATGAACATTAACGGTGAATTCTCCGTTCTCTCAATAGCTGCGATGCCCGACGCCCATACATACCCTGGAGCGTCCAAGCCAAGCCGCTATCAACAAGCTGTTGGAACAGCTTGTCCTCGCGGTCTTCATTCATTTCGCCGTTTTCCCAGGCCATCATATCATTGATATCAGGCATGGGTCACCTCGGCAGTCTTGGCGATATATGCCCGATACTCGCTCTTGGGCGCATATGCGAAATCGCTTTCTTTCACAAGCCGCGCGGCTTCCTCATCAGAAACCCTGATGATGTTGCCGTTACGCTTGCTCTTAACACATTTAGCCATTTGTATTTCCCTCTCCATTGATAAACCATGAGGATGGTTTCTCAACCATTTTCATGTAAAGCTTCAAGAGCTTCGCTATGGGCTGGATAAACCAGCCCATGCCGAAACGCTTAGACTTCAACCGCAATTTTCGGTTCAAGCCAGAACAGAAAACTGGCTGCGAAATTCATCACAGCTTCGTAGTCCGGAATGATGTAATGCGCGCCCAGCGCCACGCACACAACGATCAGAATACCCGCTTCTACGCGGCGCTTCCTGACCTTTGGGCATTGGAGCACAGGGTGAGGGATTTTGATCTTTTTCATCAGCCCCACTCCGCAATCACGAGAACGCACAGGATGATGAAGACCCAGCCGGCGCTCATTGCAACATCCTCGTAAAACAAGGATTTGAGCAATGAAGTCTCGGCACGTTTTTCAGCCTTCATCGGCAAGTCGTCACTGTCACTGAAGATTTGCATGGTAGAATTTCTTTCCCTCTTTTGAAGCATCAGCGCTTCGTGCTGCGGAGATTAAACTCCGCAGTGTCGAAAAGCTAAGCCGCTTTGACCTTGCCGAAATTCGGATCGAGAATGCTCACGATTTTGGTTTCCGGATTGATATCCGGTTCCAATTCGCTAAACAGTTCTTTCCGTTGCGTCTGCAATTCCGCTTCCGTAACAGGCCGGTAGCCATTGGGCTGGTTATTGTGAGCGCGCCGATAGGCCACGCGCTCGGCATGAACCTCATCCCAAGACTTGCTTGTTGCTTTGGTCATTTGAAGTTTCCCTCTTCATGAAGCTTAATCGCTTCTCACTGCCGCGTACTTGAGAAAGCCTGAGAAGCCTTCCTCAAGGCTTATTAGGTACGCGGCAGGACAGAAGCGATTTAGTGTTTAAGAGAAAAAATCTCTTCGCACTCTTTCCAAGATGCATAGTCTGCATTCCAAGTATCTTTAAGGCCGGTCGATTTGGTGATATCGATCAGCGCGGCATCAGCCGGCGGCAAATGAGAGACCACGTATTTGTGCAGCTCACCCATGCGTTTCCAAGCGTCGATTTCCCAAGGAACGCAGTTGCTGGAGCCGTTGAGCATCAGATGAAGAGCGGAATAGAATTCGCCCTTCCAATAGAGCCCATCGGACCAAACCTTGCCTGTATTCTTGACGCGCAACCAACCCTTGATGTGCTGCTGCACGTGGATCAGCTCGTGTCCAAACGCGGCAGTTGCGTCGAATAGGTTGAAGCCGTTGCTGTTCATTTCCATCAGGAACAGCTTTTCGCCTCCCCGCGCAACCCGCGCATAAAGGCTTCTGTTATCCATAAACTCCATCGAGACCTTGACCTTGAAATCTTCAGTGAGATCAAGTTTCTTGATGACGATAGCGAACACTTCGGACAGAACGCGCTTGTTTGTCGCGTCGAATGCATTGCTAAACTCGATTGTTGGCATAGTCTTTCCCTCTTGAAGCGTAATGCTTCGCTATGCAGCACGAATGCTGCATGCCGAAACATTAGAGCAAGACAACGAATGTAAAGGCGATGAGGATCATCAGCGCCAGAAGCGCAGTACCTTCATCAGACATTGGTATCACCTGACGTGATCAGGTCGTCGTTTTCGTGACCGATATCATAGACAGTCACATCCGGCGTCTGATAGGCGATGGGCGGAACAACGCGCCCGTGATCATGGGCAGTTGAGAGATTATCAATCCCCCAATCCTGGCCATGTCCGGCGCTTGCGGTGTGCATCCCTTTGTCAGTCATGGTAATTTCCCTCTTGTGAAGCGATAATGCTTCGCAATGGGCAGGTATAATTCCCTGCCCATGCCGAAACATTAGTCGTGATGTCGCCCGCCATCATCGGCCCAACGCATATGCTCCATATCGGAGGAACATGCGGCGTTAGAGAACGTGGCGGTTTGCGGTGTTTCGCTGGCGGCAACCATATTGTCCAACATGGTGTTGATACGGTTCCGAGCACGAGCACGCGCACCTTTGCGTTGATCTGCGACCATGGTATAGTTTTCCCTCTCAAGAAAAAGCATGAGAATGCATTTTCTTGCTTTCTCATGTCTGAAGCGTAATGCTTCGCAGTAAGGCCAGCCTGGAATGTAGTTCCGAGCTAGCCCCACTAGGTAACATTAGCGGTAGTCTAAGAGGAAAAGGGAAGAGCTTGTAAGCGCCAGCAGTGCGGCGAAAGCGTCAGGCTCGTGAGAAGCGGCTGTTTACCTTTCGCAAGCGCTAGCCTGCGTTCCAAGCTCATTGTGACCATGTTAAGTGCAATGCAAAACTTGGTATCATCTCAAGGAATAGGCCACGGTCGAGAGGCGCTGCCTTGAGAGGACTTTTAGGTATTGTGGCCGCGCCACACACTCGCAATGGAGTGCTACCCGATTTTCGGTCCCGCCGTGCTACCCTCGGTTGGCTACTAGCTCGAAAGCCCTCGCCAGCATGTAGAACATGCCCCTACTCTAACACAGTCACTAACGGACTGTTGGTCGCTAGTGTCGCCAGGGTTATCGCAAGTGCGAAACCGTAAGGGCTGGAGCGCTGTGGCTTATAGTTCGCCACTTGGCCGCGATATGGTGCTAGCTGCACCTCGCTGGTGTCCCGCGCCAATCAGGCGGGAGGCTCAATCCAAGGGTATCGGGTATCTCCGCGAGAGCACCAAGCCCTCGCCTCACCCGATGTACATACGCCTTTGTACAAATTGGGTTAGTGGGGCAAACGCATAGCAGGTATGCAAACAAACATAGCTCTTGCTAAGTGCAAGCAATCCATGCATAATTGCATAGGAGCTATGAGTGAACAATGTTCACAGTCACCAGAGCTGCTAAGCTATCCGGGTATAATTGCCTGACGCATAGCAGCAATGCATTTGTGCATGTCTCCAGGCGCACCAGGGCGCGCAACGCTCTCCCGAGCTTAGACCCCAGCGCAACATTTTCCCCGCACACCTACCCCTGCAAAGCCCCTACAGAGGGTGTGCTAGAGATGCACAATAGATGCATAAGACCTGTTGTCCCGCTCTCTCGTGCCTCCCTAGGCACAGATAAGATATCCAAGACTATCGAGCAGGAAGATAGGGCAATACGTAGTCTGTCCGCGCTCTTCCCCATCTCCACGCACCCACACGTGTCCACATCACAGTTCGCATAACATCTATTATGGAACTACGTTGCGATACATCAATGATATCAATGGCTTGCATGTGTGATGTGCCTATGCACTGGGGCGCCCCTAGGGCTATAGGGTGAGGTAGTATGATATGGGAAAGGGACCCAGGCCGGGGGCAGGGCCGCTAGGGAAAGGGCCGGCGGGGTCTGAGACTTCTTTGGTCTCCCGACTCTTTATAAAAAATTCTATTGAACCCTTGTTGTACCTGCGCCAGACGATATGTAACTGGCTACAGCAACATGAGTGATGGGTTACAGAATGACGAATGAAGAGATTAGGAGAGAGGCTGAGTTCTTCAGGGATACTAGCTTAGTCCCCAGGATCAAGCGGCTATGCCAGGAGTTCCTGGACCGGCTTGCGGACGGGAGTTTCCCGAAGCCATCGCGGAAGCGGGCAAGGGCGGCTTACATGAAGGCGTATCGATTGCGGAAGAAAACCCGATTGAAACCCGCAGTGTGTCCGGTTGTGATTGACGATGAGAGTATCAGATTTTTGGATGAATGACCACTCACCCTTATTGTGCCACAATCCTATGAGAGGGAACCCTGATGTCACGAACATCTGAGAGCGCGGCGTTTGAAGAGATTTACAACTTGATCCTGGCGCTGCCGCTTCTGGATCACACCGCTATTTTTCAGAGGTTCCAAGAGCTTAAGGACACGACTGAATGGTATGACAGGCTCAACCACGAGCTGCTCTGGCACTGTTATAACGAGCATCTAGGAGTGGGGAAGGACGTATTCAGGGAGGCAGCAGATGAGTATCAGGAGACATTGCGCGCCATGGAACTGTGGGAGGAACTGTTATGACTGTCTTAGATCAGCACGAGGTAGACGAATGTGCCGCAATGCACAATATCGATCCTCTTGCGCTGCGTTCCCAAACCTTACTCCACATCCCCCGTCTTTCTGCCGATGGCGGGGTCCCCGGCCCAGGCGATTTCAGAGACGAGATGTTCCGCCTAGCGGCTTTGCTGCAAGCACGAACCAAGAACTATGCGCATCACCTAGCACCCCCGCGAACTGAACTGACCCTCGACCATCTGGAGTTCATTAAGTTAGATGAAACCATAGCAAAAAAACTCCACGAAAACTTCCACTATATTGGGTCCTATCGACCCGGGTTCCATTTTGGCTACCTCGATAAAACCAGCGGCAAGATCGTCTGCATCGGTAGTGTAGCTCTGTGTGATCTCGCTCACGTCATAGACAAGATCAAAGATAAAATAGTTCCAGCAGAAGCCTTCACCTACACGCGCTTCTTTGCGTTCCGATGGGCTCCCGCAAATACCTTCAGTCACTTTACCAAACGCCTTTCAAGTCATCTCATAAAAAACTTTTCTACAAAAATCCTATTCACGTTCATCAACCCCAACCTGGGTTTCAGCGGAGGCTCCTTCATTGGTGCTGGTTTCAAACCCTTCGCGCTCGAAGAAGGAACCCACTACATGTACTTCAACAGCCGATATCTCACCATGCGCCATCTGATCCAGACCCACGGCACCAGCGACCCCACCAAGCTGCGCAAACTCTTGGGTGAGAGTTTCTTGGTCTCCCAAGAAAAACTACTTCCCATGGAAATCCTCGCCAAGCCCCTGACCCAACGCGCCAACCTCGTCATCCCCAAAGAACCTTATCTCTTCCAACGCCCCATCCTCTAGGGACTACCATGCAAGCCACCTTCATCGGCGATGTCCATGGAAAGTACCAACAGTATAAGAAACTCATAAGGTCTTCCCCGAGCACCATTCAGGTCGGTGACATGGGCATCGGGTTCCGGCGCTGGCCCCATGGCGAGTTCCAAACAAACCCGCCTTATGACCTCATGGTCGAAACCAACGCAAGATTTATCCGAGGCAACCACGATAACCCCGATGTCTGCGCACGTCACACCCAGTGGATACCTGACGGAACTTACGACGACGGAGTTATGCTTATCGGCGGCGCGTTCTCAATCGACCATATGTACCGCGTCGAAGACTTCTCCTGGTGGAAAAACGAAGAGTTGTCTTCCGAGCAGTTCGAAACTCTCATGGCGAGATATAACTCTTATAAGCCAACCGTCATGGTCACCCACGACTGCCCCTTGAGCATTATCCCCATGATGCACTCGCACCATTGGGACGATAAATCCATCACGCAAATTTCTTTACAGAAACTCTGGGAAGTCCATAAACCAAAACTCTGGGTCTACGGTCACCACCATAAGTCTTTTGATGCGGTCATCGAAGGAACAAGATTTGTGTGTCTAGCTGAACTCGAAATGAAGGACCTGCAATGGTAACTCCCGCCAAACAGCAAATGCCTCACGTCGCCGCTGGAGGCAACGAGGCTAATTTCCATGCGCTGGTAACTTCGCCTACTGCCAAAAGCCGCGCGATGCTTTCTGAGTTCCTCGTGCTGCTGAAGTCCAGAACCATCGCGAAAGACTGGGGCAGCTCCTACGTCGAGGACCTGATCGCAGCCATAGACGACTTCTTGAGATGAGACCATGCCGACCGAGGGACATAATCGATGGTGGTACGATGGCTACCGCGCTCGCCACAACGGCAAGCCGCGTGATGCTAATCCACGCCGCACAAGGTCTATACACAAATGGCGCCGTTGGGATCATGGTTGGGAATGCGCCGATACCCAAATTCGCGGCATGACCGAATGGGATCAAGAGCAAGACATGATCAATCAACTGATCGAGGAGATATCCAATGGGTAAGTTATATGATGATGCCCTTGCTCGTTGGCGTCGCTCACCAGAACAGCGTCAAGCCCAAAAGATTTACCTGGAGTTTTGGAACCAAGCTAAAGAACACGGCTGCCTTGAACAAGGCGATGAGGATGCGATGTTTCTCAATAAAGCTCTTGATATCGCTGAAGGTCATATCTGCTATCCTCTCGTTATGGATAGCTCTGGATATGATGAAACCATGCGCGCTATCGAAATCATGGAGGAACTAAATGGCAACCAAGAAGAAGGGAATTCTGACCTCATCGCCGGAATGGTGGAAGCATCTTAAGTGGGTCAAACGACCTTTCTGGAAAGGCGAGAGACAGGCCGTAAGACGAGATATCAAGAGCCGGCTGGTAGAGACCAATGAATTGGAGCAAGATAGGAGGGCATATGAAAGTCGGGAACACTACAAAGATAACTGAGATCAAGTGCCTTGATTGCGGCAAAGACTTGGACATGGCAACCAGCACCACGGCCGAACATGCCATGCCTGTCCCTGGAGATATCTCGGTCTGTGTCTATTGCGGCAATATCGCTGCGTTCGAAGACTATGGTCTACGTCATCTGACATCGAGTGAGATGCATGAAATAGCTGGCGACGAAAGAGTGCTCGCCGCGCAAAAGAACCGTCAGTGGGTTGTCGATGAAGTCCGCAAGAAAACCTATTCCTAGATCAAAGGCTTGGCAGCGCGGATATAACTCCGGGACCAATCCCTGTAAGATGCCAAAAGAAAATCCCTATAAGATGCTGGATAGGCCCAGCATGGGTGATATCATCGCACGTTACGATTACTACACTTCGGATGAATTTCAGAAAGCGTGCCGGAAAAATGGACGCCATGCATCTTGGAATAGTGGCTTTGCCGCCGGTCGTAAGCATGCCCTTCGCCTGAAGAAGCTCAGCAAGAAGTTCGCGGCCGACGACGCCGAGTATGATATATATGCAAATCTTGCAGAAGAACTGGGATATTAAATCCTTAAATAACCACATTCTGTGTCTAGTATCCACGTCTAGTCTCAGAGGGAAAAGCTAATGACCAAGGAAACCAAAGAGAAGAAGATCATCGCGATCAAGCTGGATCAAGCCGAGATGGCGATCCGGATCGTCGAGGGTCTCACAGGAACCGCGCGCCCAAAGGGTAAATCTCCTCGCGAGTGCCTCGAAGACATGAAGGAGGAAAGCCAGGAGGGCTTGTTCAACGCCTCCAGGGCGATCGCCGAATACATCTACGAACAGATCATCGAAGCCGGCGCTGAGGACGTGGACTTCCTTGATGAAGCAAGCTCGACCAAGGACGAGAGGCTCAATTAACGTGGGCGCCAAAGGCTCCTCATCGGTTGCACCTATTTCAAGTCTGTTTCATACTGAATGGGGCAAAGATACGTATCATCAGAAGATGAATGACCTGTATAATATGCCAACCCCAGGGCAACAAGCAGCAATCATCAGTGAGATACTCGCGCTTGAAAAAGGCATGATCGGCAAGTCCAATTCCAATATGGACAGAGCCGCCTTCGAATACGAAGACACGATGCAATCTATCGAACTTTATGAAAATCTTGTACAAGAGGGAAAAGGAAAATGAAATCAGATGAAATGAAGAAGGTCATGCATGATGCGCTTGATCCGGAATACATGGGCAAGTTCCCGCAATCCGCCAGGACTGCGCTCGATCAGATGTCCAGCATGATCACGACCAGCACGACGCCAGCCGATGTCGCCTTGGCGCTGTCCTTGGGACTTGCCTACGTGCTCTATTGCTCCAGTAATCCCGAGAAGACGCTTGCGATCATGCTAGCCGCCGCGACCAAGATTTCCGAGAAGGTATCCGAAAGGGACACCGGAGATTTGCAGAAGGGTGCCGGTGCGGTCTTTTTTGAGAAGATGAAGGAGAACCTGAAATGAGCGACATCAAGAACGCAGAGGAGATGCTGAAGCATCTGGCTGAATTCTCCAAGGACTGCTTCGATAAAAATGGTGAAGTCATGCCGATGTGGATCATCGTCAGCGACAAGGAGATCATTCCCGTTATCACCCAGTTTTCGGGTACTCCCGGTGAGAAGCAGGAACTCTTCAAGTTCATCCAGGCGAAGGCCAAGGAAGTCGATGCTCATGTCGTCGGCTTCATGGCTGAAGCCTGGGGTGTCACGCGTGGGCGCGACGATTACTTGTCAGGCGTCATGCCTAGCGAATGTCCCGACCGCATCGAAGTCATCCCAGATTACTGCTGAAGACCGCAAGGGTGACAAGCGTATGGGCCAGTATGTCATCAATCGACCTGAGGGTGGTGAAGTTTTTCTATCGCCGTTCAACGAACTTGATACCAAAGGTGCGGAAATCGGTGGAACCTTTGTGGGAAGTCTGGAGAAACTCAATGGCTAAGTTCGATTTCAATAACAGGGCAGAGTTCATCAAGTCGGTCAGCAAGATGTTCCACGACGACGATCAAAAAGTCGGAGAGATCACGGCTAATCTTATCGAGATGGTAGAGGGGATGAGCGCAAGAGATGTGATGTGCGCTCTGTCATTTCTTGCGGCTTATATCATCGACTGCAACGATGATAAACGCGGAGCCCTTCAGGAGATGACGGAGGTTGTCACCAAGCTGATTAACTTCGACAAGCCGGCCTTCGAAGGGGGCGAACAGCAGTTTATCCAATGACCGAGACGTACCTGCAAAAGCTTCAGAGAGAACACAAGGAGCGGCGCGGGAGGATTGCCGATGCAGCCAAGCTGGTCCCTCAGGAAGAGCCTGCGCCCCCACCGATCCAGATCGAAGAAGACGACTATGATTTCCTGATCGATCCGAAGTCCATCACGTTCAAGGACATCTTTCGGAAAGTGTGCAAATATTATAAAGTGTCCATGCTGGATATTATCTCAGCGCGTCGTGGTGTGAAGATCGTCTGCGCCCGTCATGTTATTGCCTACATTGCCAGTCAGCATACCAGCCTGTCGATACCTCAGATTGCTTCCCGCTTAGGAGGCCGTGACCGTTCAACGATCGTCAGTTCTATCGAGCGCGTGAAAGAGCTGGCGAAAGGCAAGCTCGGCGCTGATATCATGGCGATCAAGAGGAGCTTGAACCTGCTATGAGCGTTTTGATTGTGCTCTTTTGTACCGTGTTCATCTTTATGATGTCGGTTGGTTTGATTATGATGTTCAGTGCATGGCGTATGAAGAAAGAAAACATAGCGAGACATAACTACGTAGAATTCGAAGCTATGAGGGAAGAAATACTATACCGGGACCGGGAACAAAAGGTAAGTCGGGATAGGGTAGAAGGTCTCTGCAAGGAATACGAAGAGACATTCCGCGCCATGCAAATCATGGATGAACTGGAGGGAAGACAATGATGGATATTAAGAAACTAAAGAAGAGCTTGGAAATTCTGGACGAGATGGTCGCCGAGGGCTCTCTGAAGGAAGTAGACGACACGGAGATGGATGCTCATATCAGTAGCGCTGACTTCGGCTCCTGTCTTCCTGCGACTGAGGAAAACATCCGAAACATCCCGGATATCTGGGCTGATCAGATCAAGTACGATAAGTGCAGCTTCTGCGATCGTAAGATTTTCTTCCGCGACAATATGCCGAAGAACCTGACCCTGGTATGTCTCCCGTGCACCGTGGCTCTGATGGACGAGCAAAGACAGGACGGAGAGGAGATATCCATGATCGCCCGCAAGAGTGGCGGCAACGAACTCAAGGAAATATCTGAAAAAGAAGGAGGGTAACTAAATGACCGGCAATGAAATCTTTCTTAACGTCACCGCCTGCTTCTACTGGGCGGTGGTAATCGTCGCTATTGTGATGGAGTTCAGGAAGCAACTCAAGAAACGCAAAGAACCCAAGAAGGAAGAAGCAACCAACTTCTCAGACTATATCAGCAAGCTCACGGAAGAGGGTAACAAGCTCATCAAGGAGACTGTTGTCGAGAAGATGGCTCCACGCGCTCCCGAGGTTCATACGTTTCAGTGGCGTCATGAAGGCGAAATGCACGAGGTCAAGATCATCATCGATCCCAGTCTGGACACGATCATCCCTGGAACCCGGAGCGAGTTTGAGCAGATGCTCAAGTCTGGTGATGCCGGAACCTTTTCTCAGCTCCTATCCAGTCTCTCGACCAAGCAGGAAGAGGGTCTTCAGAAGGTAGACAAGTTCATCTTCTCCAGGAAGAGCGTCGATCAAATGCGCATCGCCGGAATGTCCCCTGACGAGCTGGTGGTCAGGATGCTCAAGGCGGCGGGCCGGATGTGAAAGAAGCCCTGCTTGCCGTTGCGCTCCTTGTCCTGGGTTTCATGATCTGGCGCCTGAACAGCGCTGTTATGGAACTCAGGATAGGTATGGATCAATTAAAAATTGATAACTCGATTATGGCGAATATGCTCAAGGACATCCAATCTTCGTACAAATCAGCTAACTCCAAGCTGGATAAGCTAATTACGCATCAAAACAAGCAGAAGAAGCCAACGTCCCTGCCGATTACTAATCTGACGAAAAGATGAATGGACTGGATTTTCCTATTCCTATGCGTTATGCTTTTACTGTACGTGGCAGACATAGAGAGCATTGGCAGGATGGCGCTTTCTGACCTTCAGAAGCTAGTAGAGAACATGAAGCGCGCCCAGGGCATTACGGACCGGGCGGCGAGGGACGCTGGCAAGCACTCGGCGATCATGGATAAATTTGAGCAGCGCCTCGCCCTGAACCACGAGAACATGAGCAAGATCGAAGAGTACGACAAGCTCATGGCGCAGATGGATCAGATCGGGAATGGAGGCCCGGCGCTGGAAAATACGTTTCCGTCTAGCGCGTCGGATGCATCGCCTCCTAAGCTCTCCATTACTTCCGCGCACCCTCTATTCGACGTAAAAACAGGCAAGCAGCTATGAGACCTCATTCCTCTGGAAAGCCTATCCGGCATCGAGAGATCAAGCGCTACACCGTTCCCAGAATGCAAGAGGATGGCTATATCAACCCTCGCCTCAGGCGCCGGGAGGAAGCCAACGCGATCGGCTTCATGGCGAACTTCAGGGAAACCGAAGAGGAGCAGGCCTATGGCAAGTAAAACCACCCACCCAGGCTACAGTGTAGCCACAGATCAGATCGCGGTCTCAAACCAAGCCTATAGCGCCCAATATAACCAAAACCCAGGATGGGTGATTTCCCCCCAGAACTCTAATGTTGGCTCTAATGTGGTAACGGGTACACTAACATCATACCCACACTCAGTCATGGGCGGCGCCGGAACCGGAACTCTCACTCCATACCCATATGGTGGTGTATTAATTCAAACGGGATCAGGGGGGTATACTTCAGGAGGCGTAGCGCAGCCATTGGACCCATATGTGCCTTACGTAATCATCGATACCAGGGTTGAGTTCTCCGAAGAGGAGATCATGCGGGCTGAACAGATCATGGAAGAATGCGATGCCGCGCGGACGCCCTAAGGGGGCCATGGTTTCGAACGAGCATCAAGTGCTCCACCAGCGCCTCCGCTGGCTTCGACAGACCCAGACGCCCTATATGACCCAGGAACAGCTAGCTCATGCGTCTGGGATATCCCAATCGTTTATTGCCGCCTATGAAACCGGCAAGATCGTCCACATGAGTACCATGACCATCAAGAAACTAGCTGCCGCGCTAGGTTGCACGGTTTCTGTAAAGATTATGAGAGTAAGTGATCGAGAGATAATGGAGTCCCAGGTTGCAGGGCCACCTTTGCCTTTCGCCCCAAAACGGACGGGTAAAATGACGGCAAAAGCCCGTTCGCTGGCCGTATCACTCGGATATTCTCCTTGGACAGAGGCTCGCCTTCGGAAATTGGATTCGTTACATAAATCGACCGACGCCATTGAAGATTTGCCTTCTGATCCGGAGACTTCGACGGCCGAGTAGCCTCCCATGCCTCGCGGCATGATTTTACCAGGGCTGTGAACTCATCAGGTTCCAGACTAAAATCAGCGTCAGGGCCACCTGCGCTCCTACTAAGACATAGATGCTTTTCAATGATGGTCGCACCGTAGCAAACAGCAGATACAGCCACAGCAATACCAAGAGTATGGTCAGACAGACCAACCACATGTTTCCCTCCCAGGAGTTCGCTCAAAGGCCCTAGCGCCGGCAAGTTGGCCTGACTGGCAGGTGTCGGATAGGCGCTGACACAATGAAGCAGGGCGATATCAGGCTTGAGAGAGAACTTGTTGATGACGTTCATGGCGTCCAGGATTTCCTTGGTGGAACCCATCCCAGTAGACAAGATAATCGGCTTATTGGTCTCCGCTACGTTCCTGATGAGAGGGAGATGAGATAACTCGAAGCTCGCAATCTTGTAAGCACGGGCATAAAGTTCTTCCATGAGACCAACCGCGCTCTCGTCGAAAACAGATGCAAATATCTCGATGCAACGAACGTTGCGAGCATAATCAAATATACGTTCCATCCACGAAAAAGGCACGTGAGCTTCTGCGTAAAGGTCAAAGAGATATCGTCCTTTCCAGGGACCTTCCTTGATGAGAAAGTCAGCATTCTTGCTATCCATCGTAATCGTATCTGGTGTGTAGGCCTGTAGCTTGACGGCATCAGCGCCAGCATGTCTCGCCTCATCGATCAGCCTGAATACGTTATTGATGTCTCCTAGATGCGAAGCAGATAATTCGGCCACGATATAAGGAGGATGATCCGGTCCGATCTCCCGTGAGCCTATTTTCATTTCTTGTCCTCCAGGTCCCTGGGCTTCCAGTCTGTCGCGGACAGGGCTCTGGTGAGCCTACTCACTTGGAGGTCCATGATAAGAACCTTGCCAAGAACCTCCTTGGTGGCCTTGGGATCAGCGCGTAATGCGATCCTTAAGAGTTCCACCCAATTGACGTTATTCTGCGCGCGAACTCTGGTGATCTGATCTAACAGTTCCTCGTCGGTCATGTGAATACCTTCTCCATATGCTTCAGGCTATCCATCGTGATGTCATCGCTGTACATCTCCAGAAGGACTAACCTACTTACATCTCGGTATTTATGGCATTTGTCCTTTACCCATTTATCACCGATCCTAAGTTTCATGAGATTGCTATAACCCAGCGAGAGATTAAGACCTGATTTACTTTGAAAATGAGCAATAACGCTTATGAGGCTGAAGCCCTCAATAACCTGAAACGGCAGGGCGTAATATACGTTCGTGCAATTATCGCGGGTCGGAGGTGGATTGATGTAACTACATCGTTTCATATGACCAATGATGGCGCGTGCCACTTCTTCTTTAGCTTCCAGAATATCTGGTAATTTCTTAAGTTGCTCTATGGCGATAGCGGCTGTGATCTCGGTCATGCGCAGGTTCAGCCCTGGGAAATCGAGCTTCATGTGCTCGCCATGATTTATGGCGCCACGCAGCTTCATGTTCAAAAGATAATTATCTGTGACGCACACGCCACCTTCACCAGCCTGGATTTGCTTATGGTAGTTCAGCGAGAACACGCCGATATGACCTATGGTCCCGGTGTAGCGGGTTCCTTCTTTCGCGCCTATGGCCTGCGCATTGTCTTCAATCAGGAAGACGTTGACGCTGTCGCACATGCCGCGCAACTGTGCTAGTTTCGCTGGATGGCCGAATAGGTTGGTCGCGATGACAGCCTTGGTGTTCTCATTGATGAGCTTACCGACATGGTTGACATCGATACATAGGTTCTCATCAACGTCCGCAAGCACGATCTGCGCCCCAAGAACATTCGGAGCGCAGGCTGTGGCAGACATGGTCAAAAAGGGAACGATAACTTCATCGCCAGGACCCACGCCGATTGCCATGCAGGCCGCGAGCAACCCAGACGTGGCTGAATTGCACGCAATCGCGTAATTGACGCCGAAGAACTCAGCCCAGTTAGTCTCTAGTCGATTGACTTCTACACCAGAGGTATCCTTCCCGGCTATATATCCAGAGAGCTGCTTTCTGCGTAGAACCCTCAGGACAGCTTCTTCTTCATCGTTTCCTATGGTCGTGAATAGTTTCACCATCATCCCCTCTTATAGATATCTCTTAATTTCTTCCAAACTAAGATAATCGCCATTACTATCACTAGAATAGGTCCTTGGTTCTTTGATGTTGGATACGCCGTCAGAATTTACGATAAAGCGATCCCAGGCCTCCAGAGCACCTCTGGCTTCCTCTTGTGTCATCAAGACTTCGTGGAGTTTCTCCCCCGGTCTGATGCCGGTAATCTTAGTCCCACACTCTGGCGAAATAGCGGCGGCAAGATCAACAATTCGCACAGATGGTATCTTTGGAATGAAGATTTCCCGACCCTTCATCATCTCTAGAGACGACAGCACGAGATCAACAGCTTGATCCAGCGTCATCCAGAACCGGGTCATCTGTGGATCAGTGATGGGTAGACGTTCTCCAGCATTGGCAAGTCGTTTAAATAGCGGAACCACAGACCCGCGACTATTAACGACATTCCCATAGCGGCAGACAGAATAGCTACATCGACCAGCAGACATATTATTTGCTGCCACGAAAATCTTCTCAGCAGCAAGCTTTGTCGCACCATAGAGGTTAAGAGGAGAGACTGATTTATCAGTAGAAAGAGCGATAACGCGCTGTACGCCAGCAGCAAGACTAGCTCTAGCAACATTTTCAGCTCCTCCGATGTTGGTCTGCACGCATTCGTAAGGATTATACTCAGCCGTGGGAACGATCTTAAGGGCCGCAGCATGGAGAACTGTGTCAATCCCATACATCGCCATCTCAAGTCGATCACGGTCACGAACATCCCCTATGACGAACCTGAGGCGATCATCATGATTAAAGCGTCGCGCCATCTCCTCTTGAAGGTGCTCACCACGAGAATATATAACGATGCGGTCAGCCAACTTGTCATCTAGGAGGCGTTTAACACAAGCCTGCGCCCAGCTACCTGAGCCTCCGGTGATAAGGACTTTCATGGTCGCTCAATATAGATCGTATGACCATCGCGTCTGATGATAATTTGGCCACCATCAGGTATGATGATCGAACTTAGCTGATCATGGGCCATCCAGTTAGTTCGGTTTAGACAGATTTGTCTTAAACCAATAGTGCCGGCTGGCTTCAACTGTTGGCCATCCCAATCAGAAGGCACCGTTAATTTCATGATAACAGTGCTCATCTGACGCCTTTCGCCATGACGAGACCGCCATCGAGATGATCCAGGATATTGGAACTCGCCGCTTCAGCAAGCTTGTCCAGTGTCTTTTCCCAGGCTCTGGTGATGATATCCAGCTCGGTTTTACCATGAGCAAAGCTGAGGTTGTGGCTACCGATGATGAGCACGCCGTTCTTGGCCATCTCCTGAATGAACAGGCTCTGGACGCCATTGTTCTTGAACTTGATGCGATTTAGCTCCATAGGGCCATACAATGAGATATACTCAGTCAATCTGGCCTTCTGGATCAGGGTTGTAACATTGGCATAGACAGAGATACCAAGGGACAGTAACCAAACCGGGACCCTCTCGCGTTCCAACTTTTCGATGGTCGCAATCGCCGCTGCGATCGATAGTGTTTCGCCAAAGAACGTGCCTGAATAAGCAATCTCAGGCATGTGTTTCATGTATTTCTCAAGTCCGACCAAGGCAGATATCGGCATGCCGTTGGCCATGGATTTGCCAAAACAAGACAAATCAGGCGCCACCCCATGGACTTTCTGCAAACCCCCCAACCCGCAACGGAACCCAGTGATGATCTCGTCAAAGATCAAGAGGAACCCATATTCAAGGGATAGTTTTTGGATGCCTTGTAGCTCTTCCTTGGAATAGAACTCAGGCTCAATGATCATGGCGGCGTATGAGCTAAACCGCTCTTTATCAGCGTGCAGACTATCGGAAAGCTTTTGGACATCCCAGGGGATGCCATTATGGCGCTCACTAACCGCCATACTCCAGTCGTGCCAGCCGTGATAGCCACCTACCATGACCATATCTCGTCCGGTGACATGGCGCGCAAGACGGACAGCGGCAGTCGTGACATCGCTGCCGTTCTTGCCGAATTTCACCATCTCAGCGGATGGAATATGCTTATGGAGCAGCGCCGCTAGTTTCTCTTCTAAAGGGGTCGCAAGGCTAAAGCTAATCCCGCTAGATAGCTGATCGCGGATAGCGCTATCCACATCGGGGTCTCTGTAGCCAAGGATATTAGGCAGAAGCCCTCCGACGCAATCAACATAATCATTGCCATCCACGTCAAAGACATAGGCCCCATCTCCATGGGTTACGAACAGTGGCGCTGCTCCTTCCGGGAACATCAGCTTGCTCTTGCTGAAGGTCTGCGTTCCCAAGGGGATCAAAGCCTCAGCCTTAGCTAGCATCATCTTGGAATTATGATATGATCGTTTGCTAGAGCCTTCCGCAGCAAGCGCCTCATAGAAGCGCTCGTTGCGAGAGTGCATGTTGTTTATCGCCCGGAGTGATGGCTCCTTATCAAGGATCGACAAAATCTGAAGGTATGACGGTGGATTTCTGCCGCCGCCAAGCCTCTTTGCGATCTCCAGGATGAATTCATAATCCTCTGGACTATCGAGGACCCACCGTTCACGAGCGAGATTAGGAAGCGAGCAGACCAAATTAACAGCATGAAACCTATGACGATTGCGAACCATAAAGCGAGTAACAGTATCTCGGTCAGTTCCTCGCGTTGCTTCCCGATTGGCGCTTTCCAGAGTTCCCCGCGTGAATACCTCGACATCGAGACCGTCACTATACGAGGGAGGATCAGTACATGAGGCGTAGTCTGCATTTTTTATTTTCCTGAGTTGGATCACTTCTCCAATTACATTCGGGTCAAGCAGAGGACAGTCACAGGTCAAGCGAACGATAATATCGGCGTTGGTTTGATTGGCCGCTCCTACAAATCGGCTCATGACATCAGTTAACGATCCTCGGTATAATGCTACTCCCTTATGTGTAGCCCACTCCGCAATCACGTCATCCGCAGGTTCTATGGAGGTGGCAACTATGACCTCGTCAACGCCGGGAGCGTGTTTGGCGGCCTCTACCACCCAATCTATTACAGGTCTTCCCGCAAGGTCTTTCATAACCTTTCCCGGTAAGCGGGTACTGGACATCCTAGCTTGGCATATGGCAACGGTTTTAGTCATGAAGCCCTCGCGAATTCGCCTTTGAATTTTATGGCGGCGGAAATGTAGGTAGCTTTCGCTTCTTCTATTGTTTTGAAGGAGCCAAGATAGTGACGTTTTCTGTCTACTACGATCATGGCAAAATATCCTGCTGACATGGAATGTTTGTACACTCCTTTGGGTAGTTTTATTTTTCTCTTTTTCCATCCTGAGGAGTTTGAGACATTTTGCCCATGTGTAGCTGAACGGATGTTTATCCATCGATTATTCTGTCGGTTGTTATCCTTATGGTCGATAAGCTCTGGAGGATTAGTTCCGGTCATGTAGATGTAGGCTAGTCTATGAGCTAGATATGTAATCGATCCAATCTTAATGCGGATATACCCACGTCGATCAATGTACCCAGCTTGATTGCCAATTAGGTCAGTTCGATAGGTGGAATGTCTCCAGTAGAATATTCCACTTTCAGGATCATATTTTAGATGATGCTTGAGCGTAGTCTGAGATATCTTGTGTTTTGGCTTCATGAGGAAGTCTCATTGAAGCGTCCTCTTTCCCTCATTCTCCTGGCGCCATATCTCGACCATTTTATGGCAGTCATCACAGATTTTGGCGACATTCTTGAATGGCTGCCCTGGATAAAGACGACGAAACTCCTCCTTTGCCATGTCGTCAGTCCATCCCGGTTCTACCGGATAATTCATTTCACATAACTCGCATCTAAATGTTCTTCTTTTGCTCATCTTCCAATCCAACCTTCTCTCTTATGTCCATGACGAGTTGAAGAGCCGCGACACCATCTGCACCATCTGCCAGCGGTCCAGGGTCCTTACCATCGATCGCATTGATGAATGCCTTGAGTTCATCCACGTAGGTTTGGTCCCAGACGGCCTCTCCTCGCACTAGATTAAACGCGACGGCTACAGCTTTATTGCCTTGAATAGAAAATCTTCTAAACTCTGGACTGGTAATGTAATCGGCTCGTATAATCACAGGACAGTCATGCTCTATGCTATAGAGATCAGCTACCATAGAAATGTCTTGGTGATCGAGAGAAACGCCAACATCAGCTTTTTCTAGACAGAGATTTCCCAAGAGATATCTAGCCAAGTCGAGTTCGTGCGAAGCCCAATTTCGGATAACACCATCACGCAAGTATTCAGGTTTGCTATTTTTTTGTAAAACATCGAATTGCACATCGATGATTTTGTTGAAGTAGCCATAATCTATCATGCTCCTTGCTCTCTGAACTTCAGGATGAAACCGACACATGAACCCAGTAGCGACTACCAAATCTCTCGCTGCTGACCGCGCGCCCATGATGAGGCCCGAGATATATGGAGGACAGTCATAACCAATGGGTTTCTCAACCAGGACATGCTTCCTTGCCTGCAAGACATCGCAGAGATCAAGAGCATGCCGTATCGTTGGCGTGCAGATAATGACCGCATCCGCCTCTCGGATTAGAACATCACGATCTATGCTGCCGAGAACGCCAGGATCATGGAAAACAACCTGATGCCCGATATCCATGAGATTGCGCCCATGACGCATTCCAATCGAACCAAACCCTAAGATGCCGATGAGCACGGAAACGCATCTCCCTGAGATTTCCTAAGAAGCCAGACAGCGGTTCCGTCTGCAAATGATACCTTCTCGACCAATCTATATGCCGGATGACATAGCCAAAGCTTGCTCCAATCCATCTTGTAAGATATCAATCCTTCTACATGATGATTGGGGACAGAATGAGGATACTCTGCGTCAAAATCATGGATGATGATTGAGCCGCCGTCTTTTAGAGCATTGTCGGCCTGCGTAACGATCTCGAACAGCTCTTCGGGATCGCACACATAGAGGCAAAAACCATAGATGATCATATCCATGGTTGCGGAATGATAAGGATGAGCCGTCGCTGAACCTCGGGTAAGGTTCAGTTTCTCCAGGTTGCCGAACCTCATCAGGCCGTTTTTGATGGCCTCGGCTGAAGGATCGATGCCGTAACAGAACCAATGGTAGATTTTATGGAGTTCGCTCAAGCGCCAGCCATTGGAGCATCCTATCTCTAGGACCCCCAATGGCTCGCCGGTATTAAAATGCCTGAGAACGAGCTGGATAACGGGGTCTGCGTGGACATCCTCACGAACTTTGTATATATTTCGCTCAAACCACGCGTCCCCCTCGCTCTCCAGAAAGATATCTTCCTGCTTGCCCATTACTTTCTTCTTGATGCGGGATTAATTAACCAACCAGCTTTTCACCCTTAGCATCAGGAACTTTGCAGCGATCGGGATTAGCATGCCGCCAATCAGTCGCTCTTGCGATCATGCGATCGACTGCCGCGATCTGTTCTTGATCGGCACCAAGCTCAATGCACTTACGGCGATAGGTCGGAAGTGTCTCATAGAATGCGGTATCCTTTGCCAAGAATACCACATACTCGTCGTCGCTGACAATCGATCCATCCTTGATCTTAAAAATTACGCCAGAGAATTTCGCGTCCAATTTCTGTGTCATGTCTCTTTCCTTTGTTGCTGATTAACTTTCGTCCGGGATGTTCTCTAAGATCATCATATAGTTCGGTGAACATGAGTAATGATCGCCCAGGCTAGGCAGTTGAGATGCTATTTCATTGAGTGGGTGATCATAGGATGGCTCTTTGCCCTCCATTTGCGCAAGTTTGGCATAAACCACCCTCGAAATGATGTAGTAGAGGTTCCCGATGTTCTCCATTGCCATGAGTTGGAACAGTTTTCGGTTGTTTTCAGCGACAAACTGCTTCAATTTGTCTTCCGGGATGTAATTATTGTGCCATCGCTGTTCGATCGGGGGCAAATCCACGATCTGACGGAGCAAATTGAGCTTATCCAGTCCCTCTTTGGTGTTTTCGACTAAAATCAGAGAACCGTCCGGCGTCAGAAGCTTTCGCATCTGCAAAATGGCGAGTTTTTGCTCTTCCCAGTTGTCCAGATTGATCAAACAGCGCACACTGAGCACCACATCGAACTTTTGATGCTGCAATTTCGGATGCCAGGATAGAGTAAGGACATCACCCTGGAAAAAGGTGATGTTATTGATGCCCTTGGCGGCCTCTCGGGCCTCTTCGAGCATCTTTTCGCTAGTATCGACCCCGATCACCATCGATGTCGGAAACTTCTTGGCGATTTCGATCGTGGAATAGCCATTACCGCAGCCTATATCCAAGATAGCTTCCGGCTCCATGATCGTCATGACTTCAACGATGCGCTTGATCTCGATGTTATCGCGGTAGAAATGGTCTGGCGCTGTCGCGGCTTGATCAGCGCCATGCTTCTCAGCCTGTTGGTCCCAAAACTCTTTCGTTTTATGCATCAGAATATCTTCCGGTGGATGGCTTTGGAGATAATGGCTCCATCAAGCAAGAAATGACCTTCAACGGTTGCGCAATGCAACATTTCGCAAAGTATCATGATGCGGCGCATGCCAACGTTATTGAGCATACAACCAGCCTCGACTTGGCGGATTTTCTGAGTCTTCGCCCAGGTCATTACGGCCCCCCATGCTTCCCGGCCATATTTGCGTCCCCATGCCCACTTTTCACCGATCAGCATGCCCATCTGAGCGACGTTGTTGTTGGGATCGATGTGGATGGTGATATTCCCGATATGCATGTCAGGACCGATGGCATAGATCGCCCACATGCAGTTATCGATCTGATCAAAGCCCTTGATGTACTCTATGCAGCTTTCAGGGGTATGCGAACGATGGCGAAGTTCTGAGAACTTAACGACCTCAGGATCATTGAGCCATCTGGAATAATCCCGAATATTCTCATTGATCGGAACCAGAGATAGTCCCTTGGTTTGTAGAAAATTTGCTCTCTTTGCGAGAACGGGCTGATCGTATTCATCAATCGGCGTCATGGTTTCCCTCTCGTTATTCTAGCCTTTGGGTTTGGACCGGATGAGTTTTGACACCCGGCTTTGTTCCTCGATGGCATGGATTACAAGTTCGCGTACCGTCGATAACAGCATGAGGATGGTTTTTGAGTTTGCGTCGAATTCCCCCTGTGCCTTTCGTACTCGCTCCAGCACTTCGATCTGCTCGTACAGCGCTTCTAGTTCCTGTTTTTTCATGGCTCACCATCTTGGGGGATTGCAAAGGCTTACAGGCATCCGTCTTGACACAGACATCAGACCAGAGCGCAGGTGCTTGAAGGAATGATTTAGGCGCATGAAAGAAGCCCGCTGCCCCAAGTAACCCAAGCGCAAGTATTCCGAGACCAACGATGCCCATGGGCCAAAGCGCGTTCTTTCTCATACCCAAATTGTCTCATTACATTAAGGCGCAAATATGATATTAGCCATTTAGGAGCTAAGCCCTTATGGACCAATCAAGAATTGCCAACATCGCAAAGGCCACCGCTAAGCTTCGTGAAAAACTTGAGGCAGAGGTATACGAAAAAAGCCTCATTTCATTCGTGGAGTATGTTTGGCCTGTGGTCGAACCTGCGATCCCCTTCGTAAAAGGCTGGGCTATTTCGGCAATTGCTGAGCATTTGGAAGCGGTTACGCGTGGAGATATAAAGCGGCTCCTGATAAACGTCTCGCCTGGGTTCACAAAATCCCTGTTAACGGATGTCATGTGGCCCGCCTATGAGTGGGGACCGCAGAATAAACCATGGTATCGATACGTCTGCGCATCTTATTCTAACCACTTGACAGAACGAGACAATATGCGATGCAGAAATATTGTCATGAGCGATCGATACCAGCGCCTATGGGGGTCTCGATTTGGCATCTCCAACGACCAATTTACGAAAGTAAAATTCGCCAACGATAAAACCGGATGGAAGTTGGCTACGTCGGTCGGTGGTATCGGCGTCGGTGAGCGTGGTGACAGGTTCATCATCGATGATGCCAATAATACCATGCTGATGGAGTCGGAGGCCGTTCGCGCCACAACCAATATGTGGTTCACGGAAGTCGTCCCGGACCGCCTGAATAATCCCCAGGAAAGCGCGATTGTTGTTATTCAACAGAGACTTCATGCGGAAGATGTGTCTGGTGTCGCGATCTCAAGGGAGCTAGGTTATACCCATCTTATGATACCTATGCGGTATGATGAGACCAGACACTGTGTTACCGTTCTTGGTACAAATCACGAAGGCGAGGAGATCATCTGGGAAGACCCCAGAACTCAAGACGGCGAGTTGGCGTGGCCAGAGAGGTTCTCTAAAGAGAGCGTTGATGCTCTAGAGCACGCAAAAGGACCCTATGCGTGGGCCGGTCAGTACCAGCAAATCCCGACACCGCGCGGCGGCGCCATCATCAAGCAGGATTGGTGGAAAGTCTGGGAAAGCGGTGAATACCCTCGTTGCGAGTTCATTATTGCCTCGTTGGACAGCGCCTATACCGAAAAAGAAGAGAACGATCCTTCAGCCCTGACGATTTGGGGCGTTTTCCGCGATCAGTACGGAAATCCCAGAGTCATCCTGCTTTATGCCTGGGAAGAGCGCCTTGGGTTTCCTGAACTGGTTCAACGTGTTATAGACTGCTGCACTAGGGATAGTCGGAAGATAGACCTTGGCGAACCAAGATATCCGGTCGATAAGCTACTCATCGAGGCCAAAGCCAGCGGTATTTCGGTAGCACAGGAAATCAGAAAGATCGTGGGCTTCTCTGGGAACTTCGGTGTCGAGCTAATCAATCCCACCCGCAAGGGAGATAAAGTCGCTCGCGCCCATAGTATTGTGCACATCTTCTCGGAAGGAATGGTCTATGCGCCAGATGTGGACTGGGCCACCAAAGTAATCGATCAGTGTGCTACGTTTCCAAAGGCACCTCACGATGACTTGGTTGATTCAACTACCCAGGCGCTAAGGTATTTACGCGACATGGGATTTGTGCTCCGTAAGGAGGAGACGGAGTACGAAGAGGAAGAATTGCTAAAATACCGAAGAAGACTACCAGTTTTATATCCTTGCTAAGGCTATTTAATGGCAAATCACTTAGACCCGCTAAATGTTACCCAACCTCCTGGAGGCAATCCCTTTGCCTCTCCGATTACTTTGGATTTGAGTCATTTCAACCAGGATGATCAGTCGAAACCTACGAATGGCGTTCAGCAAACCAAGAACTCAGACGGTTCCATTACCTTCGATTTTGCACCGAAATCTGTCGAAAATGAGGACGATAAGAACGATTTTTATAGAAACCTTGCAGATGATATCGATGAAGGCGAGCTTCAGCGCATCGCTACCGAGATACTTGAAGGTGTCGAAATCGACATCCAATCACGCAAGGACTGGCTAGAAACGCGCGCGCGTGGGATCGAACTGCTTGGGTTTAAGCTCGAAATCCCGACCGGTGAGGTGAGTACCGATGGCGGCATTTCCAAGGTCAGGCATCCTCTTCTCGCCGATACGGTATTGAGATTTCAGGCAAATGCCCGTGGCGAACTGCTTCCTGCTGGCGGCCCTGTTAAGGTTCGGAACGATAATACGCTCGGACCGAAGCAGGCAGTGCCGCAAGCTCCTCCGACGCCTCCACCAGCTCCCCCGCCTCAAATGGGACATAATGGCGGTCCACCGATGGGAAATCCCTTGCAAGGCCAGCCAGTGCAAGGGCCGCCAGCGCCTGGGACTCCCCCTCCTCCTGCACCTCCGGGACCCCCGGCACCTCCACCGAGCATGCCCGCCCCTGAAGGATCGGCGCCGCCGTCCCCACCGTCTGCGGCGCCGACTGGCATGATGCAGCCCCCGTCACCGGCTATTCCCGATGGTCAAAATGACCCAGCGGACGAACTGGCCATGGCGCTCGAAACAGACTTCAATCACTATCTGACAGCGGTCGCGACTGAATACGTGCCCGATACGGATCGCATGCTGTTTTGGGTTGGCGCTGGCGGCCAGGGATTTAAGAAGGTCTATAACTGTCCTTTGAGACGTAGACCCGTATCGGAAAGTGTTAATGCTGAAGACCTTGTCGTTAACAATTCAGCGACTGATTTGGATAACTGCGGTCGCATTACGCACATCATCAAGATGCGTCCCAGAACGCTTAAGCTGATGCAGATTGTCGGAGCTTATCGTGATACGGATATCATGCCCGCTCCCTCTTATCTTCAGCCCTCTCCTGTCGATCAGATCAAGAACGAAATAACGGGTGTCGTGCCTCTGGCCCAGCGCCCCCAGGATGCCGAGCATGAGATTTACGAGTGCTATTGCGAGCTTGATATCGATGGTTTCGAGCACAAAAATAAAGGCAAGGTGACCGGTCTACACGTTCCCTATGTGGTCACGATCCACAAAGAAAGCCGCAAGGTCCTTCAGGTACGGCGCAATTGGGAAGAAAAAGACAAGCTCGCTATCGCGAAAGAGTACTTCGTAAGTTTCCCCTTCGTAAACGCCATGGGCTTCTATGGCATCGGTCTTATCAACATCCTGGGTAACACCACGGCGGCTTTGACGGCAGCATGGCGAGAAATCCTCGATGCGGGCATGTTCGCGAACTTCCCTGGGTTCGTCTATCAGAAGCAATTCGGACGGCAGCTAACCAACCAATTCCGCGTGGCTCCGGGTACTGGAATTGGTTTGGATACCGGCGGCATGCCGATCGGTCAGGCCGTGATGCCGATGCCGTACAAGGATGTCGGTGCTGCCTTTGTTCAGTTCATTCAGCATGTGGAAGAAGTCGGACAGCGGGCAGGTGGCGCTGCTGATGTGAATATCGGTGAGGGCAAGCAAGACGCTCCGGTTGGAACCACCTTGGCTCTGATCGAGCAGGCAACGAAAGTAATGGATGCGGTTCACAAAAGGTTACACGACGCCCAATTGCGCGAGTTCAAGCTTCTTAAGGAGCGTTTTAAGGAAGACCCGGAAGCCTTTTGGCGTTTCAATAACCACCCGGCGATGCCGTGGAAGAAGCAGCAATTCCTCAAAGCGCTCAATGACGCTAATCTTGTTCCCGTAGCCGATCCGAACAATCCAACCAGCATGCACAGGATCGCGAAGGCTGCGGTCATCCAGACTCTTTCTGCTGCCAAGCCAGCTCTTTATGACCCGATTGCAGTTGATGTCCGCACCATGCGGATTGCTGGCATAGACCCACAGGGACTGTTCCGCGCCACGCCTGCACCTGCCCCGCCTGATCCAGGCATGGTTGCCGCGCAGGCCAAACAGCAGGCCAATCAGCAAGCTCAGCAATCCAATATTATGCAGATGCAGCTCAAGATGGAAATCCAGAAGATGTCCTCTCAGGACAAGGCGGCTGATCGTGCCTCACGCGAGCGTGTAGAGCAGATGAAGATCGTTCTGGAGCGTCTTAAGCTTCTGGAAGAGCGCCTTATCCATAGTCAGGATGACAGCGGTGGCCAGGAGACCATGCAGAATGCGGTCCAACTCTTGATGCAACATCATCAGCATCAGCAGGAATTACAATCGGATCAGAACCAACATCTGCAATCCATTCAATCTGATCATATTCAGCAGGCGCGCGATCATGCCCATGAGGCGCATATGGCCACGCTTCAAGAGGCCAACAAAGCGCACATTGCGGGCATGAACAATGACGCTAAGATAGAAGCAATTAAAGCCAAGCCTAAGCCTGCATCAAAGGGAGACTGATTATGGCCGAAGTTAAAGAAGTGCTGGGAACTAACCTTCTGGTTTTTACAAAATTCGCCCCAAGGTATAAAGCTGGTGATATAGTCCAATTGAAAAGCGGCAGCCCTGACATGACGGTTGTAGGCTGCGACCAACAAGAAGTTCACCTGAAATGGTTTGTTGGGGATCAACTGCACGGCGATAGCCAACCCATTAACGCTGTTAAAGAGGTTATGAAACATGCATCCCTTCAAGCACCAAGCGCATAAATCTGGCAAGAGCAAGATGGGCTCCATCCATAAGGGTGGCTCCGTCAAGAATCTTGATACGAAGGGATACGGTCACGTAGACAGTTCTCATTCCGACGTGATGGAGATCAAGGATCATCCTCATGCCTTGGCGCGTGGTGGTCGTGCCAAGCATCATAGTGGAAAGCATAAATCATCGATTGCTCGCGGTCTTCCCCCGGCGACTCCCTCTCCGGACGATATGGCCGCGATGCAAGCCGGGGCTGGTATGCCCTCCCCCTCGCCAGCCCCGGCATCTCCCCTGGGCGCTCCTCCTCCTGGAGGAGGCATGCCTGGGATGCCCATGCAGAAGCGTGGAGGAGGTATTAAGCGTGCCTCTGGCGGTCGCATTCCTGATGCTGGTCAAGCAACAGGAGTTGCCCGTCTTCAACAGGCTGGGAAGAAGTCAAAGTGAACAACTTTGAGAATGAGCTATTCAAACGTTTAGATGAGTTAAAGAGAACTAGAACGGAAGTTATTACCCAGACTGTCTTGACACAAGATGATTATATGAGACAGATGGGATACTTTCAGTGCATCCGAGATGTTATCGCTATCTGCGAACAGATCGATGATGAGATCATGAGGACGTAAAGGTACAAAATGGGGAAAGTTAGAGCTTGGGTCGCCGCCGCTCCTCCTCCTTATCACCCCGATGAGGAAGATAAATTTCAGATATTCAATGAAGTCGGTGACATCTCTGAAGTTGACGTGATGTATAATCAGATACTCGTAGGTATCTGGAAGCGTCCCGAAAAGACCAAGGGCGGCATCATTCTGACGGACAATACCCGCAAGGAAGATGACTATCAGGGCAAGGTTGGATTGGTCCTGAAATGCGGTCCCGCTGCTTTTGTGAGTACCGCTGACATGGAGTTCGGCGAGCAGCGCGCCCAGATTGGCGATTGGGTTGTCTTCCGTCCAGGGGATGGATGGCAGCTTAAAGTCGGTGAGCGCCCCTGTAGAATGCTGGTCGATACCAGCGTCAAACTGATCATTCCCAGACCGGAGATGGTTTACTAATGCCCCGCATTAAGCCTCCGAGAGACAAAGAGCCTCAGGATGTTGAGGTGGAGATCGACTATGATCCCGTAGTTACCGAAGAGAGTAATCCTGCGGACTCTTTTGCGGAACTTGCTACGGATACGGACGCTCAAAAAGAGTCCAAGAAAGAAGCCGCTCGCGAGTATCGCCGTCATAAGAAGGCGGAAGAGGAAGCTCGTGTCGCCGAAACCAGCGATCTCAAGAAGCAACTTGAGGATATGCGGGCTGCGATCGAAGAAGGCCGCAAGGTTCAGATCGAGACCCAGAGGCAGCAGGCCGAAGCCCAGACCCGTCTCCAGGAAGCCCAGCGCGAGTCGAGTGGTTATCTCACGCGCGCCGAAGAAGCGGAGTATCAATCAGTCCTGACCGCCATGGGCGCGGCTGAGAGCGAGTCCGAAGGGGCACAGCGCGATCTTGAGGGCGCCCTCACAAATGGTGATCATAGGGCCGCCACGGATGCCCAGAAGCGTATTGCCAGGGCTGAGGCCAAGATCATCCAGCTTGAGGATGGCAAGAATATCCTTGAGCAACGAAAAGCCAATGCTGTCGCCAAGGCTGAGGAACTAAAGCGCAATCCTCCTCCTGCGCAGCGTCTTAGCGTGGAACAACAGATTGACGCTAATTCAGCCTTGCTGCCAAGCCAGAAGGAATGGCTGAAAACTCATCCAGACGCCTGGACCGATCAACGCAAAAATATGAGGCTTCAAGGTGCCCATGTGGAAGCGGAAGATAAGGGATTTACTCCTGGGTCGAAGAAGTATTTTCAGTACTTGGAAGATCGCCTTGGCTACTCAGAGACTGAGGAAGAGATCGATGAAGATGACGAGGAGGAGAGCGAGCCCGTCTCCCGCCGTCAGACCGCAAGGAGAACGCTAGTGTCAGCACCAGTATCCAGGGATGCTCCGACCAATAGCGGCAAGCCCAGTTCCTCGAAGATCAAGCTGAGCATCAAGCAGCAGGAAGCAGCGGCGATTTCAGGCATCTCTCCACAAGAGTACGCCCGGAACCTGATGCGCCTTAATGAGATGAAGGAAGAAGGCTACTATGACAACTGAAGAACCCAAGCGTCGCGGTCGGCCTCCTGGAGCCAAGAACAAGGAGAAGATCGACCTTCGCCCGAAGGCCACTTCTCGTCTTCCGGATGACTTCGTTTACGTGGTTGATGAAGATGAAGATCGGCTCAAGGTTGGTCCTGAGATGATCCCGGACGGCATGACCTACCAGTGGGTCACGGATAGTATCTTCGGCCAGCACCAACCTCAGCGCCGGGCTCGGTTCGAGCGCAAGGGCTGGATGCCGGTTCCATCCAGGCGCCACGATGGCGTTTGGATGCCCAAGGGCTATGAGGGCGAGATCAATGTCGAGGGTCTTGTTCTGATGGAGCGACCTGCTGAATATACCAAAATGGCGCTGGCGCACGACAAGAAGAAGGCCCGCGAACAGGTCTGGATCAAGGAACAGCAGCTTCGTGGCGGTGATGTTAACGTAACACTAGATGGCCAGCATCGCACTGCGCTCAACTCCAATAAGATCAACAAGAGCTATGAGCCTCTTTTGAGGGTTCCTGAAGAATAATAATGAAGCCGACCCATCATAAGGATGATGTTGATTACTCCCAGGGAATGAGGAAGGCGCATTGCGGTATCTGCGCTCATTATATCCCTGGAGGGAAGTGTACGTTAGTTATTGGAGAGATCGAAAAAAGCTATTGGTGCGAGCTATTTAAACGCAACAAGGCTTGACGGTAATATAATTCTGTCGTAAGTGTGACGAATTACAGCTCGATATCGGGCTTGGCGCGCTGCCAAAACCACCACCATCACGCGCCGTGATGGCTCTGTCGGAAAAGCGTTGATCGCTTTCTGACGTTTGACGTAACCAGGATGGTCCTGGATACGCAAAAGGAGCTATCGCAAAATGGCAAATACCCCAGCGCCCTTTGGTTTTCGTCAGCTTCGCCGCCTTGACGGTGGCGCCCCGACTGCGGGCTTTGAGACCGTAGTCATCGCGTCGTCCGATCCCAATTTGTACTTCACTGGTGATCCGATCGCGACTTCGACCACCGGTCCTTATGTAACCCTACCGGCTTCCGGTACTCAGCAAATTCGCGGCATCTTCATGGGCTGCGAATATTACAACGCGTCTGTGAACCGCATTGTGTTCTCGCCATATTTCCCAGGATCGGTCGCGACCACGTCGGGCACCAACGACGTAAAGGGCTGGTGCTGCACTGATACAGAGATGCTCTACATTGCGCAGTGCTCGACGGTCGCCACTCTTTCGGCCAGCCAGATTGGTTTGAACATTGGATTTACTGCTGCTGTTTCCTCGCTAGGGAACACTTTGAGCGGAGTATCCAACGTATCTCTGAACCCCTCCTCTGGTGTGGTGGTTACCGGCTCTTCTCTTCCCTTCCGTATCTACGATTTTTATTCGAACTACGCACCTCCGGGCGTTAACGGCACTGATAACACCAGTGCCGGCAATATCCTTGTGGTCGCTCCGAATAACTTCGACCGATCTAACCTGACCGGCATCTAAGGAGTAGGTCTCTATGCCCGTAGCACTCAGTCAAATCCGCGACCTCCTTTTGCCAGGATTATGGGGTATATCGGGTAAATACGATCAAATCCCGCGTCAGTGGCCTCAGATTTTCAAGCAGACGAATTCGCAATACGCGGTCGAACGTCGCGCTTCTATGCGTTATCTGGGTCTTGCCCAGTTGAAGCAGGAGGGCGGCCCGACCTCCTTCGACAATGCGGCTGGTGAGCGCTTCGTCTACAACCAAGAGCACAACGAGATCGGGCTTGGCTACGCGATCACACGCAAGGCCATTGATGACAATCTGTACAAGTCAGAGTTTGGACCGTCGAATGATGGTCTGATGTTCTCCTTTGCGCAGACCGAAGAAATCTACGCCGCGAACGTTCTGAATAGCGGCACCACTTACAATCCTTCGGTCGGTGGCGACGGCAAGGCCCTATTCGATCCAAACCATCCGATCGACGGAACCACGATTGCGAACACTCCGAGCGTTGCGGTCGATCTTAATGAGACTTCACTTCTGAACGCGGGTATTCAGATCAGGTCTACCTGGAGAGACAACGCGGCTCTGAAGATTTACGCCCGCGCCAAGAAGACCATCATCCCGGTAGCATTGGAACCCGTTGCGCTCCGTCTTTATCGCAGCGAGCTACGTCCCGGCACTGCCACGAACGATATCAATGCTATCAAGGACATGAACGACTCCTTCAAGGAAGGGTTCATCGTCAATGACTACCTGACCAGCTCGTTCGCATGGTTCATTACTACGAACATCGACGGCTTGATCTTCATGAACCGCAAGCCTTATGAGATGGATATGAGTGTCGAATTTACAACAGATAACCTCCTTGTCAAGGGTTACCAGCGCTACTCATTTGGCTTTTTCGACTGGAGAAGCATTTGGGGCTCCTTCCCGACTTCATGATGTGTACTTGACATATATGCATTAGGAGTTAAATACCTCTTCATAGATAATCTGTGGAGAGGGAAATGAAGGAAAGACCAACACAAGACCGGATTAAGGAGCTATTCCACTACGATCCCGAGACCGGGATTTTTACGAGACGGCTCAGTCGTGGTGGTAGGCGAGATGGTAAATATGGTCGGCAAGGGGCTGGCCGTATAAGCGAGTTAGGATATGTGCTGCTGATGATTGATGGAGTGAACTATATCGCAGGGCAGGTGGCATGGGCTTACATCCATGGTGATTGGCCGTGCGCTCGCATCAAGTACATCGATGGGGATAAGCTCAATAATCGGATTAGCAATATCCGGGTTCATGACAAGTCTCAGGATGAGATCAAGTCTCAGGAGATGACAGCAGAGCGCCTACGAGCATTGCTCCATTACGAGCCGCTGACAGGCCACTTCACCTGGAGGGTCCACAATTCAGTTGCCAAACCTGGAGAACGGGCTGGTGGTGCTCATGGTGGCGGATATCGATCGATCGGCATCGACTATAAGAAGTATCTAGAGCACACACTTGCATCTCTCTACATGACGGATCAGTGGCCTGAAAACGATATTGACCATAAGAATGGTATCCGCAATGATAACCGATGGGAAAATCTGATTGTTGCTACCAAGAGCGAGAACAACCACAATAAGGGGTTAAATCCTCGCAACAAAACTGGCTATTCCGGTATCTGTAAGCATGGTAACAAATACCGTGCCCGTCTTGAGATAGAGGGTAAGTCTATAGACCTTGGCTGTTTCGCCGCCTTGGAAGACGCGATAGAAGCTAGAAAAACTGCCATTGAAAAATATGGCATTAGAACTAGGGATGACATCCAATGATCAGCGTATTCAATAGTGGTCAGATTACCCTGGGTGCTTTCGCTGGAACCATAAATCCCATGACGCAGCGTGGGTCTACGGCTGCTATTGAGAATACCAACGAGACCTACTGGCAAATCGAGACCGGCGGTTAAAGGAAAACATCATGGGCGCACAAGTAACTACTCTCGCCACTTCCAGTTTTTCTGGGGCGATCATCCTTAACCCGGTATTCAAGACTACCACGATCCAGGTCACGGCAAGTTCTGGCGCAGTTGGATCGCAGGGGTTCGTGCAATTTACCTTGGATGACCCAACGGTTACTCCGTCTCCGACAGTATCTTGGGCGAACCTGAGTTCGGCTCTTAATTCGACTACCATGGACACGGGCGGTGGCGTTATCTACACCGTACTTTCTCCTCTCGGTGGACTGCGCCTATCTCTTGCCGGATCGACTGTGGCAGTATCTGGCACGATCACTCTCAAAGCCCTTCAGTCGGTTACTGCTTAAGGAGATATAGACCATGGCTAATCGTCATAAGAAAGCCGGCGGCGGCAAGGTCAGCGGCGGCATCAAGGGTGGCAAGAACTACTCTGGTGACGGCCCGAACAAGATCGTATCGGAAGCTGAAGAAAAGAAGGACGGCGGCAAGGTTCATGGCAAGAAGGGCCATGGTCGCCTTGATAAGCGCGCCCGTGGCGGTCGGATTGGCAAGGCAGGAGGCGGTGGTGCCGATTGCACCAAATCCCCTTTCGCGCCGAGCCACGTGAGCACGAACGGGGACGCGTAGAGAAGGCCTCCGGGGGCGGCACGCATTGGATTGCCGGAGCGATTAAGCACCCAGGCGCCTTGCACAGAGCGTTGCATGTCCCTGAGGGAGAGAAGATACCGGCAAAGAAGATGTCTCAGGCGTCGCATTCCGGCAGCGCCAGGGTTCGCAAGATGGCGGGATTGGCGCACACGCTTAAGGGGTTCCATCATTAATGCCGTATACCACCGTAACGCTGTCTTCTGCTGGAACTTCTCCGATTGTTAACCTGAACTGGAGAGGCGGGAAGCCTATTACGGCTACGGTGATTGTCAGCACGGCGGTAGCGGCTGACTTTACGGTTCAATACACGCTAGATGATGTGCAGCTATCTACTTCTCCGACATGGCTATCATTTGGGTCTAGCGCGGGTTCATCTGCGACGCACTATTCCAGTGCTAATTTTGATGCTGGGGTTTCTATTGGGTCTGTATACCCTCTGGCGGCATTAAGAATATCAAGCACGACCTTCACTGCCGGAACCCTGACTTTCAAGGTCATTCAGGGAGAAGGCTGGTGATATGCCAACTTTACCTAATTATATCGCCAGTAACCTGGATGACAGTATCAGTGAGTATTTGACTGGAACAGGGAGTTCAGTCCCTGGTTGGGTTTTACCAGGAGCTACCGTCGATCTGGATTTCGCCAACGGCCGCTATTTCGGCGGCACGCTGACGAGCCTGCTTTCAATCACCCGCGCTTCGAACGCGACCGATCTACTGCCATCGTCGGCCTCGGGCTACGCCTACAATACCTTTTCAAGCAACATCCTCGCGATTTCACCGACGTTCGGACTGCTGATCTTCGAAGCGCGGACGAATTTGCTGCTCAACAGCAACGCGCCGGCCACGCAGACCACGGCATCGCTCGGCACCGGCACCTACACGTTGTGGTGCAACGGTTCGGGATCGGTGCTGGCATCCGGCGGCACCGCAACGATCACGGGCGCTGCACCCGCGACCAACGGTTCTCCCAACACATTCACGGTCACGGTCGCCGGAACGGTCACGGCCACGGTCACCGGTTTGCTGAATGCGTTCCAGCTTGAATCGGGTGCATTCGGAACGTCATTCATCGTGACGGCTGGTGCGACGGCGACACGGGCGGCGGATAGCGTCACGACATCCGGCGCGTTTGTCCTAACAACTTCTGGATCAATTATTGCTCAGACGAGTGGCGTCACATCGTTTGGGGGCGTTCGCGCCATGTACGCAAGCGTCGGCTCAGTCGGCCTCTTTTATAATGGAAATCAAGTTACGTCTTTCACCCCGTCTCTTACCGCAGTCGGTACAGTTACTCTGGCAAATTTGAATAAATGCGGTTTTTCGTGGAACGCATCTGGACGCAGTCTCGTGTTCAACAATGGTACGCTCGTATCGGATGCGACAGCATCCACAGGAACCATTCCTGCGGGAATCGGCGGAAGTGCCGGTTCTTTTCCTCTCGATGGAGTAATAAGTAGGCTTACCGCATGGAACACCCGCCTTCCTGATGCGACATTAAAGGCCAACACGGCGTGATCGATTATTTCTGCATCTTCGCGAACGCTGCAGCCGCGCAAGCAGATTCGACGGTAGGCACGTTTTGGAACGGTGCTACATGGGACACCAGCCAAGTCTTCCCCGGTATCAGCGTCTCGACTCCGCAGGCTCTTGTGAACGGCATCAGCTCATTGACCGGGTTTTGGATCATCATTTCATTGCCGATTGCAAACGCAGCACTCGACGCCCTCTGCGTGATGAAGCTGGACCGTGATCTTGGGCGCGTGAACGGGGCTTTTGTGCTCGCGGCCGTCCTTACTGGCGGCAATCGGACCAGTCTCAATTTCTCGCCGGTACCGCACGGGTCAGGGTACCCAAGACCGTTGGGGAAATAATGTGTCCATCTCATATAATACAACAACGATTAATGGACGCCTGAACGTCGTTATCTCCAACATCGATGCTGGATCCAGCTTTGGCCAAATGAGATTGCTAAGCATCGGTATCCAAACTGTGGGTGTTATTAAATTATTGAAACCCAGCGCCACCGTATCGAATGGGGTTCTTACATTTTCCGGGCTTCCGCTGGCTGCTCCTTTGACCCTTTTAAGCACACAAATTGTAACAGCGGATATTGAGGATTCTACGGGTCTTGTGGTAGCGTCTGGCCTAACCGTTGGTCCGTCCACAGCTTTTGATATCGTCATGACAAGTCCTTTTGTCAGCTCTGGACAGGCCATAACCCTTACGTTCGCCACCATAACCGGAGTTTAGAACTTGGATACCCACACAAAACTAACTCCCAGAAACACTGATTTGCTCAAGAGCAAAAGAAGTCATGGAGCCGTCAAAATGAACGGTTCTGAAGCTTTGTTGAGAAAGACGACTATTCAAGGAAAGCCCAATCCAGCGCCACTTCCTGAAGTTCCAGTTTCGCCGGCTGAAGCTCCCAAACCCCCGCTTAAGGTAGCCATGATCGGCACGGCGCCTTCTTCCCGCGATCTAGCCCCGTTTAATGATCCGACTTGGACGATCTGGTCCTGCTCTCCTGGCAATGCTCACGGCACCCTTCCTCGTGTGGACGCTTGGTTTGAAGTCCATAGCAACCTTCTCTGGCCGGAATGTATCTCTTATGGCAAGCCCTATATTGAATGGCTCAAGCAGCAGAAATTCCCGATCTATATGCAGGACCAGTCTTTGGTTCCGAATGCGATCACCATTCCGATTGCCGATCTTGTTAACGAGCACGGAAAGTATTTCTTCACGTCCAGTTTTGCCTACATGATTGCCATGGCGATCAAGTATGGCGCGGCTGAGATCGCCCTGTTCGGCATCGATATGGCATCGAAGGGCGAGTATATTATGCAACGGGCAGGGGGTTATTTTTTCATCCAAGAGGCTGCCCGGCGCGGCATCAAGGTCAGCATTCCCTTTGAGAGCGATCTTGCGCAACCGCCGCCCCTTTACGGGTACTCAGACTCGACGCCATTTGGTCGCAAGCTCCATGTGAGAGAACAGGAGCTTAAGACCAGGATTGAGGCGATGAAAGCTGAGCGCGACAAACTCATCCATGGTATTACTTTTCTTGAGGGGGCGGTCGAGGACCTCGATTATACCAAGGCAATCTGGTCAGGAGTGCAAACATAATGGCGCGTTATAGCATAACGAACGGCAGCACCAGCGGCGCTGGTACTCAGCAAAACATGACGACCACTTATGTTGGCGCTCTGCTTGGTCTTACGGGTACCGGCGCAACAGCGCGCCGTATCAAGGTCTATGATGTCCTGATTGGCACGAATGGAACCCCGGCGGATAACTTTATCGAGTGGGACATCAGCCGGGTTACCACGGCCTCGACATCGACCACGGCGACACCCCAGCCGCTGGATCAAGCCGACGCCGCGTCGCTGACGACCACGACGGTCAACAGTTCTCAGTTCGGCACCATCACGGCGAACTCGAACGTCTTCTATATCGGCGTCAACCAACGCGCTTCTTATCGTTGGGTGGCTGCTCCTGGAGGCGAATTGGTATCTCCCGCAACCTCTTCGGCTGGGTTCCAACTTCGCACGCGGTCGGGTGGTTATACGGGCACGGCAACTGGAACGATCCACTACGAAGAGCAATGACCTAACAATGAGAAATCCTGGAGGGTATTTATTCTCGTTTGACGTAGATGGTCTCCGTCAAGAGACGGATACCATCACCTGTTTTCATTGTAATAAAATCGTTATCATCAAGCCCATGTGCGATCCTTATGACCTCGGTGGCATGTGTAATCTTTGCAGAAAGATGGTATGTCCCAAATGTGTAGATTTAGGGTTCTGCGATCCCTTCGAGAAAAAACTCATACGCCAAGAAGCTTCCTATGAAGCCAGACGATCTTACGGAGAGTAATTAATGTCCAAGGTCTACAATCTTGTGCGTGTTGGCAGCACAACTGCTGGGACTGGGACAGCTACGCTTGGCGGCGCGGTTTCTGGATTTCTGACTTTTGCACTGGCTGGAGCCAGCAACGGCGATCGTATCGAGTATTCGATCAACGATGGATCAGCCAGTGAGAAGGGTTCCGGAATATACAACTCTGCCGGACCCACTTTATCGAGACAGAAAATATACTCATCTACGAACGGAGGGGCGGCGATCGTGCTTTCCGGGCTTTCATCATCCTGCAATGTCTTCTGCGATCCATCTGCGCAGAACCTCTGGGCGATCGACACTAATCAGCACGCGATGTATGGAGGCATCTAATGGCCGTTCAAAGCGCGCCGGTACTGCCTCAGACACCCAATGTGGGTGTAACACAGTTAACGACGACAGCGGCGGCGAATACCTTCGTTACTGCTTATACCGGGGGCGCCAACGGTTCCAAGATTACAGCGATTTCGGCGGTTAATAGTTCGACCTCGACGATCAACCTCTTGGGTGCGATTAACTCAGCGGCGACCAACTTTGTCTTTAATGCGGTTTCTCTTGTCTCCAACGCCGGCATCAACGGTACGACATCGCCAGGGAGCCTGATGGGTTCATTTCAGGCTATTGATGGTGATGGCAATCCATATTTGTTTCTGGCCTCCAGCGCCCAGACACTCACTGTGACCATTACGAGCAGCATCCCAACCACTGGAGGTTTTGTGGCAGTAACCGTAACAGCGGCGGACTTCTAATGTTTCGGATGCCAGGATCGCGGGCCGTCAAGAGGGGCCACAAGATCACGTTTACCTCGCGGCTTTCTGGTAGCGGCAACTATTTCCCTCCTCCTGGATGCCTATGGATCAGGGTTCGCGCGGTCGGAGCTGGTGGGGGCGGCGGTGGTTCTGGTACGACCGGAAGCACTGTTGGTGGTGCTGGCGGTGATACCACTTTTGGTACTTCGCTTATTTTGGCCAAGGGCGGCGGGGGTGGTCCCGTCATTGGCGGTTCGCCGGGCATCGATGGTGGTTTGGGGTCCATTGCTTCTCCAGCCATTGGACTGACGCTGACCGGAGCATCAGGCGGCGGCAACAGCGTAACATCGGGGGCGGTATTTTCGATCGGTGCTCCAGGAGGTTCTTCTGCGTTGGGCGGCGCTGGTTACAATGGCCCGGCTAATGCTGTCGGTGGCGCTGGTATCGCGAATAGTGGTGGCGGTGGCGGTGGTGCAGGAACCGCTGCGACAGCATCGGATAATAGTGGTGGAGGAGGTGGCGCTGGCGGATTTGTGGATGCCATCATTAATGCGCCGCTCGCCACATCCTATGCCTACTCGATCGGCGCAGCCGGCACGGCGGGTGGCGCTGGAACGGGCGGATTTGCTGGCGGCCTTGGCGGTTCCGGCGGCATCTGGATCGAAGAGCATTATACTGTTTGAAGGATGATCCATGCTCGGTCTTGGCACCATCGGCCAGTTTACGATCGGGCAAGTTGTTACCCAAACCTCCGAGATCATCTCGGCTGATAAATGGTTCGTATCGTTATCTGAGCCAAAGCGATTTCGGGCAGGTCTGCGTACTGGTAACCAGCAAACCATGGCTTTCCAGCATCCCTTTGTTTCTTTTAGCTGGATGGAAGGCCTATCGGAGCCAAAACGGTTTAAGCCTAGACTGATTGAAGGGCGTCAGCAGTTCCTGGTCGATACGCTATTCCCGACCATTCTGATCGACTGGTTTGTCGCGTTATCTGAACCCAAGAGATTTAAGCCTCGCCTTCTAGAGGCGCGCCAGCAGTTCCTTGTTAACACACTAATCCCAACTATTATTGACTGGTTTGCATGGCTTTCTGAGCCTATCAGGCTCAAGCGCGGCTTAAAAAAGGAACTCCAATCGATCCTGGCGCGAGCTGAGTTTGTTCCGATTAATTATTCAGCCCAGTTGCGGGCCACGGAGCGGAGGGACTTCTTCCTGGGGGTTCTGTATCAGTTCAACATTCCCGTCAGCGCTTATGTCGATATTATCGAGAATGACCCCCGGCATCTGGGTAACGTTGGCATTGTTGAGAATATGGCCAGGGCTGCTATAGTCTCGATCAACGAACCGCAGGCTATCCCAGCGACGGGGACGCCCGTGTCTGTCGCTGGAGCAAGAGTTGCCATCATAGTCCAGGGATCATAATGACCACCAACGTCAAATCAGGCAACACAGCACAGTTTGTAGCTGAATTCCTTGATGCCAATGGCAACATAACGGTTCCCGCCAGCGGAACTCTCACGATCGTCTATCCTGTAGGGCTTACCAGCGTCTCGACAGCCATCACGATGACCCAGCAGAACTCTTTCTTCACGGCGACATGGCTATCGAGCGTTTCTGATCTTGGGACTGCCACCTGGGCCATCACGTCAATTGGAACCACCTCAGCAGCAGCTAACGGCGATTTAAGGATTATCACTCCATGAGCCCACAGGTGACCTCAGGGTCGTACCTCTTTTCACCCTCTCTCGGCGAGGTTGTTCTGAATGCCTTTGCCAGGATTGGCGTGAGACGCACCGAGATCGAGCAGACGCATCTGATGGACGCCAGGATGGAGGCCAACCTTCTTCTGGCACGCATGTCTGATCAGCAGCCTAATCTATGGACCGTTGATCTTCAGGCGCTGCCTCTGTTGCAGG
>Ga0137415_10000079_pt1 | contig 73369 bp, 61 predicted proteins | sample CZODoug3_1_1_16f_FD_183082 | JGI IMG/M metagenome (GOLD analysis project Ga0137415, IMG submission 183082) | Vadose zone soil fungal communities from Angelo Coast Range Reserve, California, USA - CZODoug3_1_1_16fungal (Hybrid Assembly) | ecosystem: Environmental > Terrestrial > Soil > Vadose... | reverse complement strand
AGCCGCCGATAGTGTGCACGGCGGCGCTCCTCCCACAGCGGCTGCGGAATAAACAGCGTCTCGCGGTCACGAAACGCCAAACTGTGCTCGATCGATACCGTGCCATTGCGTAGCGCGCGACGCAGGTTCAGTAGAGTCGCCACCTCCGCGGCGGCGAAGGCGCGTTCGCGATCCTCCCCGGCGAGTCCTGCGCGCCAGACACGCCCGAGAGGCAATGCGCAGGAGACCGGTAATGAGCGCAGGTCGCGTTCGTAGAGCTCGCGCAACACGCCGAGGGCTTCCAGCACCGGATGGGCCTCGGCAGCGCGCCACGGCAATCGAGTAAGCGCCTTAAGCAGCGCGCGCAGCAGGCGACCTCGATCGTGCGCGCCGGCTCGGCAATGCGCGCGGCCACTGCCGGGGCGCGAGCCGCCAGCCGCCGGGCGTAACGGCGCAGCATCGCATCCGGCATATCTGTCAAATGTTGATCCACACGAAGCTGTGTCAGCAGTTCGATCCGCTCGAGTACTTCCTCGATCTGTCGCGAGGAATGCTTCGCCGGCGCAGCCCACAGCCAGCTCTGCACCGTCGTGCCACTCTCGTTGGGCCGAGTGAGGGTCGTCCGTCACTCTCCCAACAAGGCGGGATCGACCGCCCCGACGATCGTACGGGCCAGTTCAGCCTCGTGCGCTTGGATCGCCTTGGCGATCATCGTGCGCAGATCCCGCTCGCGCAGCACGATCAGCCGATGCTCATACAACCAGCGGCGAGCGAACTGTAATAGTCGTTGCCGGTTACTCGTGCGCGCGAGTTCGTCGCGCAGTACTCGCTTGAGTGCGCGGCGCTGCGCTTCCGAGAGCCAGTGAAAACCGAGCGTCTCGCAGGCGACTTCCTGATGCTCGAAGAGTGTCCGGCGGCGCCGATACATGGCGCGCAGCGAGGCCAGCTCCGGAGGGGCGACGTCGAATTGCTTACCAAGGTGCTGCCACAACGCCGGCGGGACCACGCGCACCGCTTCCAACAGCCGCCCCGTCATCCGCAGGAAACCGATCTGCAGCGCCAGAGCGATCTTGAGGGCCGGGCCACGGCGCTCCTCGATCACCCGCCGCTCGGCGTCGGAGAAATTGAAGAACGCTTCGATCTCAAAGCCGCTCAAATCGCGCGGCAGCGACCGCCGCCCCAGCCACGTCGGCTGCCAGTCGTTCATGTTCTGGTCCTCCCCGGAGGGCCTCACAATAGCCCACCCAAAAAGGCGAACAGCAACGTCTTGAGGCGCTTAGGAAAAATCGACCAGAACGCTGAAATTACCGAGAAATTCCACCGGCACTTTTGCCACCAAAATCAAGAGGACCCCGAAACGGTAATCTCCGTTGCTGGCCTGGTATTCGTGTTCACCTTCAGCCACTTTCTGTAAAAGACCAACATGTCATTACCGGCGCTCCAGGAGCCACGCGACAGTCCGCCCGCACAAAGCCGCGGCGGGCTGCCTTGCGTCCAGCGTAATCGCTCGCTCATCGGCATCCGGACGTTCCAGTGTGTCGAGCTGGCTGGTCAGCAGGCTGGGTGGCATGTAGTGATGGGGCCGGCCGGTCAGTCTGCGCAGCAGCTCTTCACGATCGGCGTCCAGCAGTACGAAGCTCACCGGCACGGGGATCGCCTCTCTCAAACGGTTGCGATAGACTCTTCTCAGGGCGGAGCAGGCAGCAACAGCGACCCCAACGGATGCGACCTTGGCGCCGAGCGCAAGGCCCAGGCGATCCAGCCAGGGCCATCGATCGTCATCGGTCAGCGGTACTCCCGCTCGCATCCGGGCGACACCTTCCGGAGAATGGAACTCATCACCTTCCAGGAAGGGGCAGTCGAGCGCACTGGCGAGTGCGGCTCCCACGGTCGACTTGCCGCTGCCCGACACACCCATCACGATGATGGCCTGCGGGCCAGCGGAGCGTAAGTTATCGTGCAAGTCTGTATCCCTCCAGAGCAGTTATCTCAGACGTCCAAGCGTGCAGCGCTCGGCGGAGCGCTCGTAGTGTTGATGGCCACTAGGGCATTGGCCGCGCCTCAGGTTAGTGCCAGTGAATACGGTGTGACGGCAGACGGCAGCGTAGTGCACGTATATACGCTGAGCAACAGCCACGGAGTGAGCGCAAAAATTCTCGACTACGGCGGCATCATAGCCGAGCTCAACGCGCCCGATCGTCGCGGCCGAGTCAAGAATGTCGTGATGGGGTTGAGCGATCTGCACGCGTACGAGGCGACCGGTGGCCTCAACAGTCTCATAGGTCGATATGCCAATCGCATCAAGGGCGGCTTTACCATTGAGGGTCATCATTATGATCTGCAGGCCAACCCCAACGGAGTCACACTGCACTCCGGCCGGCCCTTTTACGGAGCGATGGTCTGGAATGCGCAGACTGTTATCGAAGCCGATCGCGCCGGCGTCACGCTGTCGCGCGTGAGTCCTGACGGTGAGCAGGGGTTCCCTGGAGAGTTGCGCATTCACGTGACCTACACGTTGAATGAGGCGAATGACTTGCGTCTCGACTATGAGGCGACCACCGGGGCGCCGACAGTGGTGACACTGACCAATCACGTTTACTTCAATCTCGCCGGCAACGGTTCCGGCGATGTCTACGGGCAACAGCTGCAGGTGATGGCAGACCAGTACACGCCTACGGATGCGGACCAGGTTCCGACTGGCGAGCTCGCCCCTGTGGCGAGCACCGCGCTCGATTTCCGGCAGCTCACCCCGATCGGCGCGCACATCCGCTCCGGCGAGCAGCAGATTCTGTACGCGAAGGGCTATGACCATAACTTCGTGCTTCGAAAGCCCCCGGGTGATGCAGTGCCGTTGGCAGTACGCATGTATGATCCGGCGAGTGGTCGGTTGCTCGAGTTGCGAACTACCGAGCCGGGGGTTCAGGTGTACACGGCCAACCACATGACGGGCACCGTCGTCAGCGCTGCCGGCACCACGTTTCGGCAAGGAGATGGTTTGGCTCTCGAGACCGAGCACTTTCCCAACAGTCCCAATGAGCCGCGCTTTCCGTCGACGTTGTTGCGACCGGGAGAGACGCTGCGTTCCAGCACAATCTTTCACATGACTACAGACAAAGTATCACGGGGGCGCGCACCCCTGATTCACTCAGGCTGCGTAAAGGCCGGCCGCGCCGTCGACGCGCAGGATTTGTCCACTGATGAAGCGGGCCTGGTCGCTGACGAGGAATACAACAGCACTGGAGATTTCCGCCGCAGTCGCATAGCGCCGCAACGACGGCCCCTCCTGCATCATGGATGATTCGTGTCCACGAGTGGCGAGAAAGCGAGCGGTCTTGGAAGGTCCCGGGCTAACACAATTGACACGCACACCCGCTTCGCGCACTTCGGCTGCAAGGCAGCGGGTGTAGTGGACAACTCCGGCTTTCGCGCAGGCGTAGGCTACCTCCGAGGAACTGCCGTAGTGCGCGGCCACGGAGGCGATGTTGACTATAACTCCACGCTGGCGCTCCGCCATTCCCGGTGCGATCGCGCGGCACATCAGCATCGTTCCGAGCAGATTGCGTTCGATGACCGCACGCGCGTCCTCGAGTTGAAACGCCGTGGCACTGTTTGGATCGGGTTTGGTACCGCGCGCGCCGATGTCACCGCCTGCGCAATTGACCAGGATTGAAATGGGCCCGAGCGCTGTCTGTACCGTTTCGACCATGTTTTTGACCGCAACCTCATCCGTGATATCACCGGTTACAGACAATCCCCGTGCAGCGGTGCCCAGCAGTCGCCGGGTTGTTTCAGTGAGCGTCGCCGCCTCGCCGTATTGCGCCGGAGCGGTTTCGCAGATGTCATGGATTGCAATCGCGGCACCGAGATTCACCAGATGCTCGGCAATTGATCGCCCCAATCCTCGACCCGAGCCCGTCACCAACGCAACCTGTCCAGTCAGAGCTCGGTCGCCAGGAACCGGGGGGCTGGGTTCACCTGCATCTTGCGGCATGAGCGGCTCCCTGCTGTGGCTCGACCTCACGCTTTGCGTGGGCGATCACGGTTCCTGTTTGAGGATGTTTCTTGTGCAGGCCCCTTGTCGCCCCGGGCGCCGGCCGCACCATAGCTCGAGAAGCGTTCGGGCTCGTTATAGCCGGTTCGCATGTGGAAGACGATGGCGGCCTCAGGCTCGATGTTGGAATTACCCAGGGCGACATCGAGCAGAGCACGGTGATGGTGCAGATTCCAGCGCTTCACATCGGCGCTGACGTGCTCGAGCGCCTTGTGGGCGAACAGGGACGTCACGAGCGAATCGAGTGCCCTGGTCAGATACGGGTTGCCAGCTGCCTCCCACAAGGTACGGTGGAACTCCAGGTCGAGTGCTGCGGCATCCATCTCGGTGCGCTCGGTCCAGGCTTCCATGCGGGCCATGACATCATGGAGCCGCGCAGCATCCTGCTTGCTGATCTTGAGCCGGCACAGCTTGAGTGCCTCAGCTTCGAGCACCACCCGCAAACTGTTGATGCGCTGGACATCCTCTTCGCTCAGGCGTGTCACGAACATCCCACGCCGTTCATGATTCATGACCAGGCCGTGTTCCTGCAGTTGCATCAGCGCTTCGCGCACGGGGATGCGGCTGATTCCAAACTCGCGGGCAATCTTGCTTTCGTTCAGCCGGTCGCCCGGGCGGTAACGACCCGACACGATGGCTTCGCGCAGTCCCTGATAAATATGTGATTTGAGAGTCGAGGGAGTCGGAAGCGGCCGGGGCGCAATGCCGGCAGCAGCGGAAACGCGGGGCATGGGCGGGCGTTTGACATCGCTCAAGATGAATATAGTATACACTTTCGAGGGCTCAAGAGAAGGAGTCCGTGTCTTTTCGTGCTGTGAGAGCTTCGCGAAGTAGAGGGGAACGCGACATGTTCGAGCCGCCGTCAGCCATCACTCTCGTTCCCGCTGTAAGGTAGAGCTCACAGTGAGCGCAACTGCGGCGCGCTACCGCGTCACTGCCTTCGCGATCAGCCTCGCCGCGCTCGCGTACGTGCAACGAGTGGCCATATCGCAAGCAGCTGAGGGCATCCAGGTGGATCTCGGTCTGGGGAAGGCCGAGCTCGGCTTGGTGTTTGGCGCGTTCGGCCTGTCGTACGCGCTGTTTGAGATCCCGAACGGCCTGCTCGGTGACCGGTTGGGAGTGCGTGTGACATTGACGCGCATCGTCATTGCGTGGTCCGTATTCACGGCTCTGACCGGTGCTGCCTGGAATTTCACTTCACTGTGGATTGCCCGCTTCCTGTTCGGTGCCGGCGAGGCGGGGTGTTTTCCCAATCTGACACGAATGCTCAGCACCTGGCTGCCGCTGCGATCGCGCCTGCGCGCGCAGGCCCTGATGTGGGCATGCACCCGGTGGGCCGGAGCCGCCACACCTTTGTTGGTCCTGGCACTCGTGCGGTGGCAGGGATGGCGGTGGGCGTTTGTTGTGTTGGCAGTGTTGGGTTTCGTCTGGGCGGCCGCGTTTTACCTGTGGTTCCGCGACGATCCGGCAGAGCATCCGGCAGTGAACGCCGAGGAGCTCAGCCTGCTGCAGGATGCGCGTGCCCTGACGACTCAGGAAGGCGAATCACAGTGGTATCGCTCGCTACTGAAGTTGCCGGTGATGATTCTGGTCTTCCAGTACTTCTGCTTCTCCTTCGTCTGGTACTTCTACGTGACCTGGCTGCCGTCGTACCTGCGGGAGGCGCGGCACGCGTCGGCGACGGAGGCGGCTGCTTTCGCGATGCTGCCGCTGTTGTTTGGTGGGTTCGGGTCTCTCGTGGCCGGATACGCGGCCGCCCGCTTCTCACGGCGTAAAATAGCATTCTTCGGCTTCCTGTCTTCCGGACTGCTGCTGTTTGCCGTCACCCGCATCAGCAGTACATCCCTGGCGATGGTCGCGATGGGACTCGCAAGCTTCTGCAGTGATCTGACCATGCCGATTTCGTGGAATGCCTGTGTCGAGATCGGCCGGCGTCACACGGCCACCCTGTCAGGCGCCATGAACATGTTTGGCAATTTCGCAGGTTTCGTGGCGCCCGTGGTCAGTGGCGCGATTCTCGCGCGTTCCGCCGGCGACTGGAATGTGCTCATCTACCTGATGGTCGCGGCATCTTTCATCGCCGCTACCTGTTGGATGTTCCTCGACCCGGGTAATCCCGCGGCCCACTCGCGCACTCTCATGACGATTGAGGAGAGCTCATGAAAATTGATCTGACCGGACACACGGCGCTCATTACCGGTGGCAGCCGTGGCCTGGGAGAGGCGATGGCCACGGCGTTGGCTGCTGCTGGCGCGTCCGTCGCGTTGGTGGCACGGGATGCCGCTCGTCTGGAGAACGTCAAAGCGACGATCGTCAATTCAGGTGGCAAGGCGGAGTCCTTCACCGCAGATGTGACCAACGAGCAGGATGTGGTGACGATGAGCGAAGCCGTTAAGAAAGCGCTCGGACCGGTCGATATCCTCATCAACAACGCGGGCACGAACATACGCAAGAAACTCACCGACTTCTCCCTGGCCGAATTTCGCAGCGTGATCGATTCCAGCCTGATCAGCACTTTTCTCGTTTCGCGGGCAGTGCTGCCGGATATGCGGGGTCGCGGGTACGGACGCATCATCAACATGGCTTCGATGTTGAGCCACGTGTCCTTGCCGGAGCGCACGGCTTACTCGTCAGCGAAGTCCGCACTGTTGGGCTTCACCCGTGCGCTGGCACTCGAGGTAGCCAGTGACGGGATCACCGTCAACGGCATCAGTCCCGGCCCCTTTGGCACCGATCTGAACGCCGCGGTCATGAACAATCCCGAGGTCAATCGTCAGTTTCTGGCGAACCTGCCCGTGGGCCGGTGGGGGCAGGTGCAGGAGATTGGAGCGCTGGCGTGCTACTTGTGTTCGGATGCCGCGGGGTTCATCACCGGTACGGACATCGTTATCGATGGCGGATGGACGGCGAAGTAACGCGATGCCGCCGAAGGGTGTGACCGCGGCGATTCGGGCGGTGCTCGTTTGCGTGTTGCTGGCGAGCGGGTCTGCGGACGTACTGGCGCAGCCGCCGCACGGAGTGCAGGTGCCGCCGAGCCCGGATGCTCAGACGCCGTCGACCGCGCAGGTGCTGCCGCCGGGGCCGGGTGCGCAGACGTTGTCCCCGTCGACCGCGCAGGCGCTGCCGCCGGGGGCGGGTACGCAGACACCGTCGCCGTCGACCGCGCAGGCGCTGCCACCGGGGCTAGGTGCGCAGACACCGTCGACCGCTGCCCCGGGGCCCCCGCGATCGGCCCAGGCCGTCCGCGAATTTCTGGGGTTGGGTCCAGCGCCGGACGGGGAGGCGGCGAAACGCGGTGCGCCCGTCTACGCCGCCAATTGCTCTTTCTGCCACGGCCCGCAGGCACGTGGCGCTGAGGGACCGAGCCTCATCTACTCCGAGCTCGTCCTCAAAGACCAGCACGGTACCCTCATTGCCGACTTCCTGAGAGCCGGCCGCCCTGAAAAAGGTATGCCGGCCTTTGCAACGCTGACGGATGAGCAGCGCAAAGACGTGGCCGAGTTTCTCCATCAACAGGTCGAGGACGTTGCCAACCGCGGCACCTTCCAGATCAAAAACATCGTTCTCGGGAATCCGAAGAAGGGCGCCAGGTATGTCGCTGCGCATTGCCTGGGCTGCCATTCGCTGACGGGCGATCTGCGAGGGCTCGCGGAGAAATGGCGGCCGGCTGACTTACAACACAACTGGATCATGCCACCGCGCACGGGCGACCGCCGCGCCATCACCGCGACGGTGCACGCTCCGCAAGCCACGTGGCACGGTCGCGTAGAACAGATTGACGACTTCCGCGTCGTGCTTCTGGAGGGCTCGGGCCAATTCGTCGTGGTTGTGCGCGACGCAGGTGTCACAGTCGAGCTGCATGACCCCCTGGCGCCGCATGTGGCCATGATCGGCAATCTGGCCGACTCCGACATGATCAATGTCACCGCTTACCTGGAGACGCTGCAGTGAAGCACCCTCGTGTTGTGTGGCAGGTCCTCTGTCTTGCGGCGCTACTTTCAACGGCGAATGCCAACCAGCTCGATGCGGCGACGTTGGGCCAGCCACCCACTACGTCATGGCCGACATTCAACGGTGATTACACAGGTGACCGTTTCAGCTCACTGAAGCAAATTGACACTTCCAACGTGTCGTCGTTGCAGTTGCAATGGAGCTACCGAATCACCGAAGTCGGTGCGCAGCGGGGCGCACCTGTGCCGGTAATAAAATCGACGCCTTTGTTGGTCAACGGCACGCTCTATTTCACAATTCCGAACCATGTATATGCGGCTGACGCGCGCACGGGCGCGACGCTCTGGAGCTATTCCTGGGCAGATGAGGGCGGGCATCTCGTCGGCAATCGCGGCCTCGGAATGTACCAAAGCTGGTTGTATTTCCTCGGGCCCGACGACTGGGTGATCTGTGTTGACTCCAACACCGGAAAGGAGCGCTGGCGCAAGCAGATCGCCGACGCTCGACTGCAATACTTCACCACGACGGCTCCGTTGGTTGTCAGGAACCATGTGCTGGTTGGCGTGGGTGGCGATGCGATGGACATCCGTGGTTTCCTCGTATCCCTCGACCCGGAAACCGGCGACGTGCAGTGGAAATGGTGGTCCACTCCGGGCGCCGGCGAGCCCGGCATCGAGAGCTGGCCGTCGGTGGATGCCGCCATGCACGGCGGTGGTGGCACCTGGCTTCCGGGAACGTATGACCCGGAGCTAAACCTCATCTACTGGGGTACGGGCAACACCAATCCCGTGTTCGCGGGGCAGGGCCGCAAGGGCGCGAATCTCTACACCACCAGCATCGTTGCGCTCAACCTCGATACCGGCAAGCTGGTGTGGCATTTCCAGGTGTCACCGCACGACACGCATGATTGGGACAACACCGAAATGCCGGTGCTCGTTGATACCAATATCGATGGCAGGCCGCGCAAGCTGCTGGCGCAGGCCGCGCGCAATGGCTGGTTTGTAGTGCTCGATCGAACCAATGGCAAGGTGCTCGTCAGCACGCCGTATGTGAAAGTGAATTGGGCCAAGGGAGTGGACAAACGCGGTCAGCCGATTCCCGATCCGGCAGTGCAACCGACCGTGTCAGGGAGCATGACGATCATCAGCGCCACCAACTGGATGTCGCCGAGCTATAGCCCTGCCACGGGCTTGTTCTACGTCAACGCCGTCGAAGGCTTTGGCATCTACTATCTTCTCGACACTGACCCGAAACCTTCAGGCTACGGCGGCACGGTCAATGTCCTGGGCACAAACACACGATTCCTGAAGGCTATTGATGTCAACACGGGTAAAGTCCGGTGGCAGCATGAGTACTCCAACCTCAACGGCGCTCCGGCTACCTTGGGCCCTGGACTGCTGAGCACGGCAGGCAACCTGGTGTTCACCGGCGATGACCAGGGTAACCTGATTGCCTTCGGCGCCGATCAGGGCGAAATCCTGTGGCACTTCCGGGCCAGTGCTGCGCAATCCAACGGCCCTATCACCTACCTGCTGGACGGTAAGCAGTGGGTTGTGCTGGCTGCCGGTGACACATTGTATGCATACACGCTTGCGCCGGCGGCCCGGGGAATCCCATGAGGCTGGCTGCCGCATTCATGTTGATCGCCCTCCAGGTCACTCATGCCCAAGGGCGACCGGACACGCTGGCAAATCCGTTAGCTGCCGATCCCGCTGCTGTTGTTGGGGGAAAGCGCGTGTTCGATGCAGCCTGCACTCCGTGTCACGGTGCCGGCGGTGTGGGCAGTGAGCGTGCGCCGTCCCTCGATACGGGACGATTTACACACGGCGGTGAGGATTTCGAGATCTTTCAAACCATCCAGAAGGGTGTACCCGGAACTCAGATGCCCGCGTTCGCATCCTTCAGCGCAGAACAGCTCTGGCAGTTGGTGTCTTACGTTCGCAGCCTGTCGCGGACCGATTCCACGGTGACCGCCGCACCTGCGATTGGCGATGCAGCGCGCGGCGAGCAACTGTTCTTTGGCACAGGCCAGTGCTCTTCGTGCCACGAGGTCAATGGCCGCGGGCTGCCGTTGGCAGCGGATCTGTCTGAGATCGGCAGGCAGACACCGGGCCACATCAAGGTGGGAATGGAGCACGAACCTAACCCGCGCCGCGTGTTCCTGGGACCCGATCAACGCTATGTTGATATCACGTTGCGGGACGGAACGCAGTTTGAGGGTCTCGTAAAAAACAAAGACAGCTACTCGATTGTGCTGCAGACCCTGGATGGCGCCTATCGTTTCCTCGATCGGCGCCGCATTCGGACGCTAACCAACAGCTCGCGTACGCTCGGGCCCACAGACCTTGCGAAGCGCCTGTCGGCAGATCAAATGGCCGATCTGCTCGCATATCTGACACAACGCAAACAACGCGCCGCCGTCAAGATCGACGGTGCGTCCGCTGGCGCCGGGCTCAGTTTTAACCGCCTAAAAGACGCGGAGAAAGAGCCACAAAGTTGGCTGACCTATTGGGGCACCTACGCTGCAGAGCATTTCAGTGAGCTCGCGCAGATTAATCGGCACAATCTGGCGGCGCTGCAGGTGAGGTGGGCTCTGCCCATGATCGGCAACTCACCGGTGGAGGCAACCCCGCTCGTCGTCGACGGCGTCATGTACGTCTCCGGACCGCCAGGGGACGTGTATGCTCTTGATGCACGCAGCGGCCTGCTGATCTGGAAGTTTCATCGCCAGCAGGAGAGGGTGAATCCGTTCCAATTGAATCCTTTCAACCGCGGTGTGGCCGTACTGGGCCAGCGAGTTTTCGTCGCAACCCTCGACAACAGTCTAATCGCACTGGACGCCCGAAGCGGTCGCGTGCTCTGGGAGCAGCGCATCGCCGATACCATGGAGGGATACACAATGACGGGCGCACCATTGGCGCTGGACAACAAGGTCATCGTCGGCGTGTCTGGCGGCGAGATGGGAATTCGGGGCTTCATCGATGCCTACGACGCAAGCGATGGGCACTCACTCTGGCGCTTCGATACCATTCCCGGGCCAGGTCAGCCCGGGCACGAAACCTGGCCGGGCGAGTCCTGGAAGACCGGGAGCGGAGCAACCTGGCTCACGGGCAGCTATGACGCGCAACTCAACCTGTTGTACTGGTCGGTTGGTAATCCCGGTCCTGACTTCGATCCCGAAAAGCGCCAGGGAGACAACCTGTACAGCTGTTCGGTGCTGGCATTGAATCCGGACACGGGTCGCCTGGTCTGGCACTACCAGTTCTCACCCCATGACACCCACGACTGGGACTCGAACGAAGATTTCATTCTGGCCGAAGTGCCCATCAACGGGCATCCGCGCAAGCTGCTGTTGCACGCAGATCGCAATGGCTTTTTCTATACGCTCGATCGTGTAACGGGTCAGTTCATTTCGGCCGTACCATTTGTGCGGCAGACCTGGAACAAAGGCTTCACGGCCAATGGGCGCCCCCTAGTCGATCCCGCTTCGCCCGCGACGCCTCAGGGACATCGCATCTCACCCGGAGTGGGCGGCACCAACTTCCAGCCGCCTTCTTACGATCCCGTGCGCCGTGTGCTGTTCCTGAATTTTCTGGACGCCGAAGCGACCGCCAGCTACCAGTCCGCTCAGTACGAGCGCGGGCAGGTTTTTAGCGGCGCCCACTTCAGCGTACGGTTGCCGCCCTCACAGGAGCCCGTGCAGGGAGTCATGGCGCTCGATGTCCTCACGGGACGCAAGCTGTGGACATTTCCGGTTACGCGCTTGTCACTGCAGGCTGGGGTATTGGCCACGCGGGGTGAAGTTGTGTTGGCCGCCACGGCCGAGGGCAACTTGCTCGGGCTGGATGCGCGTACCGGCCGATCGTTGTGGCACTTTCAGACGGGCGCTCCCATTCTGGGGGCGCCGATGAGTTACAGCGTGGATGGCACGCAATTCATTGCAATTGCAGCGGGCAATACGTTGTACAGCTTTGCACTCCCCGAGGGGCAGCGTTAGGCTGCGCCGGCCGTATTCGTAAGGAGATGACTGTCGTGCCATTTACTCAGAGCTGCACCCCGGGGGCGCGTAGGTGATGGCAGCATCGCCGCCCAATGTTCCACCGGCGCTCGCGATCACCACTATCGACGTGGAGGGCGGTGCTGCCACGCTGTATGTCACCCCTCAGGGGCATTCCCTGCTGATCGACACGGGGTGGCCTTCCGGTATGGGCGGCATCCGACCTGAGCCCGGCGAGACCGTGCTGCCCACTCCTGGCAGTGCGGAGCGGATCGTCGCTGTTGTGCGAGCGGCTGGTCTGACGCGCATCGACTATTTGCTGATTACTCACTATCACGTCGATCACATCGGGGGTGCAGTGGAGTTGATGTCCTTGCTTCCGGTGGGGACGGTGATCGATCACGGGCCCAACCGCGAACAGCCGGCGCAGAACGCCAGTCCACGCGCTCTGGCCGCCGCGCCCGCGACCAATTATCCAAAATACCTGGAGGCAATGGGCCAGCGCCCGCATCGTGTGCTGCAGCCAGGCGATACTCTGTCGATTGACGAAATGAAGATCACAGCCGTCAACAGTGACGGCGCGGTCCTGAAGACTCCACTGGGGCAGGGACAGCCGGGTGCCGGCTGCGATAGGGCGACCACCAACGACGATCTGGGCGGCGAGGAAAATCCACGCTCGCTCGGCGTGCTGATCACTTACGGCCGCGCTCGCGTGCTCTCGCTGGGCGACACCACCTGGAATGTGGAAAACCGGTTGGTCTGTCCCCGGGATCTGATCGGTCCAGTGGACCTGATGTTCGCGGACAACCATGGCAGTGATAACGCCAACAGCCCGCAGCTGGTCAACACTGTGCAGCCACGGGTGGTGGTTTTCCAAAACGGACCCACGAAGGGCGCGGCAGCACAGAGCATTTCAACCGCGCTAGCCTCCCCACGTATCCGCGGCGTCTGGCAGGTTCATTTTTCCGAACAGCATCCCGAGGTGAATGCGCCGCCGGCAAACATCGCCAACCTGTCAGGCCGAGGGGACGTCCGGTATTCTCTGCAGATTGCGGTCGATCGCAACGGCGACCTGGCGTTGACCAACCCGCGCACCGGTACGACGACCCGTTACTAGGGAGCCCGATGGCCATGAAACTCACTCAGCTTCCCGCCGGCGAAAGCGTCCCCATCCTGGGACAAGGAACTTGGCAGCTGGGCGAGAATCCGCGCAAAAAGCAGGCCGAGATAGCAGCGCTGCGTCTCGGCCTCGACCTTGGCATGACGCTGATGGATACCGCCGAGATGTACGGCGATGGTGCCACTGAGAAGCTGGTGGCCGAGGCAATTGCAGGCCGCCGCGATGAGGTCTTCCTCGTCAGCAAGGTGTTGCCACATCACGCCACGGTCCGTGGGACGATCGCAGCCTGCGAGGCCAGTCTGCGACGACTCAACACAGACGTGATCGATTTGTATCTGCTCCACTGGCGCGGGTCGGTCGCGCTGTCCGAAACCCTGGAAGCGTTCACGGCGCTCGTGAAGGCGGGGAAGATACGTTACTGGGGCGTGAGCAATTTCGACGACGCCGACATGGAGGAGCTGTTCGCTCTGAATGGGGGCGAAGAGGTTGCTACGAATCAAGTGCTCTACAACCTGACACGCCGCGGCATCGAACGAGATCTGCTGCCGTTGTGCCGTACCCATCGCATTCCCATCATGGCCTATTCACCGATCGAGCAGGGCAGGGTATTGGGCCGCGCCGAACTACGTCGAATCGCAGACCGTCATGGTGTGACCCCCGTGCAGGTGGCTCTGGCGTGGGTGTTGCGAGCGGAAAATATCATCGCGATTCCGCGGTCGGGCAATCCCGACCACGTTCGAGAGAATCGTGCGGCGTTGGATATTCAGTTGACGTCGGCGGACATCGGCGAGCTCGATCTCGCGTTTGCTGCGCCGACCGGGAAGCGGCCGCTGGAGATGATCTGAGCTCAAATGTGGGTTTGCTGTGTCGCCGTCGACGGCAACAGCGAGGACGTCTATGATGGACGTTTTCGGAGGCAGTCCCGGTAGATGATGGCTACGCCGTATCCAGCGCGAAAGCAGCCGATCGAGCTGCGGCGGAGCCGTTTTTGCCGGGGGATACTGCTGATCCTTGCCTGGAGCCTTTGCTTTAATTCGGTCTTGGCCGCGGTTTGTCCCATCCAGGATGCATTTGCAGCTTCGCATTCGCAAATGAGCGATGGGGCCGCGCCGATCGCATCGGTGAGCATGCCAGGGCCGGCGACTGAAGTTGGCTGCTGCATCTTCTGCCAGGATTGCAGCGGTGGCGGCGGGTGCAGTCATGCTGTTGCACCGCTGCTTTCATTTCCCGTGTTTGTTGCGCCAGAGCGTACTGCCTCAAATCCTGAGGCCCCGCTGCATGGGCGTTGTCCGAATTCATTTTCAGATCCTCTTCGACCGCCCATCGCCGCTTGACGGCTGCGCCGGCACCGCCGGCCACTTGTGACGGTCAATTGAAGAGGATCTTCCATGCGATTGAAACGCACGGCAGTTACTGCCGCGATGTGCCTTTGGTGCGCGAGCCCGTGGGCGCAACAGCCCGGAACACTGACGCTCGAAGAAGCGATTACCCGTGTCATTGCGCGACACCCCGATCTTGCGCGTTCTAGATATTCGCGCGAAGGCGCGCGGGCGGAAGTTGACGAGGCGGCACAGCGCCCGGAATTCCGCGCTGGAATAGAGAGCGAGAACTGGCCAGGCACTGGCTCAAAGTCAGGTCCGGGCGAAGCGCAGGTGACTCTGAGTCTCGCCTCTGTGTTGGAGCTTGGGGGTAAGCGCGCTGCGCGGGTCGAGGTGGCGGGCGCGCGATTGGACGGCCTCACTCTCAAAGAGGAAGCGCGTCGCCTCGACCTGCTCGCCGAAGTTGCACGGCGCTTCCTCGATCTGCTCGCAGGTCAGTACCTGGTAGAAATTGCGGAAGCGGACCTCAGTCAACGCGAGAAAGTCGTACGAGCAGCGAGTCAACGAGTTCGCGCCGGAGCTTCCCCGGATTCAGTACGCCTGATGGCCGAGGCCGCCGTCTCCCGCGCAAAACTCCGCCGCAACCGCGCACAGGCACAGACCCGCGCAGTCGCCCGCAGTCTGGCCGCGCTTTGGAACGACCGCTCGGCCAACTTCGATCGCGCTGCGGGGGATCCGCTCGTTCCCTTCGCAGTTCCCTCGCTCGACGCCCTGAGCGCGCTCCTCGAGGATAACCCGCAGTTGCGTCAATTTGCCGATGAAAGACGTCTTCGCGAAGCGCGCGTCCAACTGGCCCGGAGCGCGAGCACCCCTGATATCGAATGGCAGGCGGGTGTGCGCCGGCTGGAATCGACGAAGGAATGGACTGCTGTGCTCGGTGTATCGATCCCGCTTGGAACACGTGCTCGAGCACAGCCACGGGTGAAGGCGGCGCAGGCCGAGTTGGCCGCACTCTCGCTCGAACACGAGTCTGAAGAAATCACATTGTACGAAACGCTCATTGATGCACACGCCCGGGTGATGGCCGCCAGGGATGAGGCAGATATGGTGCGTACAGATCTGTTGCCGCGGCTCGGGCAAGCCGAACAGGCCGCCGAGCGCGCCTATCGGGCGGGCGCGCTCAGCTACCTCGAGTGGGCCCAGCTTCAGTCTGACACTACAACGGCTCGTCAGGAGCAACTCGAGGCAGCGATCGAGGCGTATCGGGCGTTGATTGAAATTCAACGTCTGACGGGTCAGTCCTTCAACGCGGCCGAATTCACTACCTCTACGGAGTCGTCACCGTGAAAGCGCAATCGGTTAAACCAGGAGTTGCTCTGTGGCTATTCATGCTTCTACTCGTTGCGTGTGGCAAAGAGCACGTCGTGCCCGGCGAGTCGACGGGCGCGCGCGGCACTGCCGAATCCTCCAAAAAACACGGTGCAGCCGCTCGAACGGACCAGACAACCATCGCCAAGGATGTGGCAGAAGAGGGCGGTATTCGCACCACACCTGTTGGTCCAGGTGTCATACGTGATGCCCACGATGTGCAAGGACTGCTTGCGCCGGTCGAGGGGCGCCATGCCCGCATCCGCGCCCGCTTTCCAGGTCCCGTTGAAGCGGTGCGTGTCGGCGTCGGTGATCGGGTCAAAGCCGGCCAGACCCTCGCGATTATCGAAAGCAACGCGAGTTTGTCCCGTTACGATGTGATAGCGCCGTTTGCAGGTACGATTCTCGATGTCGAGGTGGGATCAGGGGATCTCGCCGGCGATCAATGGCTGTTTGAGCTCGCCGATTTGTCGACGCTTTGGGTGGATCTGCATCTTTTCGGGGGCGATGCACAACACATCACGCCCGGCCTTCCCGTCCAAATCATCCGCCTGAGTGACGGCGCCACAATCAACACGAAGCTCGATCGCATTCTGCCCGGAACGGCTACGGCGAGTCAGAGCACCGTGGCCCGGGCCACCATCCGGAATGCGGACGGTCGTTGGCGACCCGGCATGGCAGTACGTGCGCGAGTGACCGTATCGGAGCGCGAGGCGGCACTCATCGTGCCCAACACCGCGCTGCAAACCTTCGAAAATGCCACAGTGGTATTTACGCGCGTAGGGGATACATACACGGCCAGGCGCGTACGGATAGGCGAGCGAGATGGTGATAACACGGAAGTGCTCGAAGGCATTCAGGCGGGTGATCTCGTCGCGGTGGAGCAAAGTTACCTCGTCAAATCCGATCTGGAGAAGTCGAGTGTCGCCGATGAAGACTGAATCCGACCCCGGCCTCGGGCGGATAATCCGAGCTGCCATCGCACACCGTTGGCTCGTACTCATATTGAGTGCGGGCATCGTCGCGCTGGGTGTATGGAGCTTCACACAGCTCCCGATTGATGCGACACCGGACATCACCAATGTCCAGGTGCAGATCAACAGCAAATCCCCCGGATATTCTGCACTCGAAGCCGAGCAGCGCATCACCTTTCCCATCGAGAATGCATTGGCGGGCATGCCGGGACTCGACTATACGAGGTCGCTCTCCCGCTATGGACTTTCCCAGGTCACAGTGGCTTTTTCCGACGGAACTGACATTTATTTCGCGCGCCAGCAGGTGGCGGAGCGCATTGCGCAAGTGAAGTCCCAACTGCCCGATGGTGTTGAGCCGGAGCTCGGTCCGATTGCAACCGGCCTCGGTGAGATCTTCCTATACACCCTCACCGCCGATCCCGATGCGCGCCGTCCGGATGGCCGGACCTGGAGCCCCACCGATCTTCGTACTCTGAATGATTGGGTCGTACGCCCGCAGATGCGTCTGACGCGAGGTGTCACCGAGGTCAACACAATCGGCGGCTACGAACGCCAGATCCATGTGACTCCGGACCCTGCAAAGCTGTTGGCCTACGGTTTTAATCTGGACCAAATCGTGGCGGCGGTCGCGCAGAATAACCAGAACGTGGGAGCCGGCTACATCGAGCGCAATGGCCAGCAACTCGTTGTACGCATCCCGAGCCAGGCACAGGATCTGCACGCGTTACAGGAAATTGTGCTCGATCGACGCGATGGCGTACCGATACGCATCCGGGATGTCGCGACTGTGGGAGAGGGTATGGAGCTTCGGACTGGCGCGGCGACCCAGGACGGCCGCGAAGTAGTGCTCGGTACCGTGTTCATGCTGATTGGAGAGAACAGCCGCGCCGTGGCGCGCGCGGCCGCAGCCAGGCTCGAACAGATCCAGAAGAGCCTTCCAAGGGGAGTGGCCATCCGGTCTGTCTATGACCGTACGAGTCTCGTCGATCGCACCATTGCGACGGTTGAGAAAAACCTGATCGAGGGTGCGCTGCTGGTCGTCGTTGTTCTGTTTGCGCTGCTGGGGAATCTGCGAGCCGCGCTGATCACCGCGGCAGTCATTCCACTCGCAATGCTCATGACCATCACGGGAATGGTTCGCGGCGGCGTGTCTGGAAATCTGATGAGCCTGGGAGCCCTGGATTTCGGACTCATTGTCGACGCAGCGGTGATCATCGTTGAAAACTGTCTGCGGCGATTTGGCGAGTCGCAAGCTCGGCTGCAGCGAGCCCTGTCTCGGGACGAACGTTTCGACCTGGCTGCGAGCGCGACGGCCGAGGTGATCCGCCCGAGTCTGTTCGGCGTTGGAATCATCACAGCGGTGTATCTGCCGATTTTTGCGCTCAGTGGAATTGAGGGCAAGATGTTTCATCCCATGGCGATCACTGTGATACTCGCGCTTACCAGCGCGATGGTGCTATCGCTGACCTTTGTGCCCGCCGCGATTGCGATGTTCCTGGGCGGGCGTGTTGCCGAGCACGAAAATCGTGTTTTACGCGAGGCGCAACGCCGATATGAACCAGCCTTGCGCTGGTCGCTCGAGCATCGTGCGCCAGTCATGGCGGTAGCCATGATACTCATCGGGTTGGCCGCATTCCTGTCAACACGGTTGGGTTCGGAGTTTGTACCTGGCCTGGACGAGGGCGATGTCGCGGTGCACGCGCTGCGCATTCCCGGGACCAGCCTGACTCAGGCGCTCGGAATGCAGCGGGCCCTGGAGCGACGCCTTGCAAGGCTTCCTGAAGTGGAACGCGTCTTCAGCCGCATCGGCACTGCCGACGTTGCCAATGATCCAATGCCGCCCTCGTTGGCAGATACATTCGTGATGATGAAACCCAGGTCTGCGTGGCCGGATGCACGCAAGCCCAAGGCGCAACTGCTGGAGGAGATCGAAGGCGCCGCGCGATCCTTGCCGGGCAGCAACTACGAATTCACGCAACCTATTCAGATGCGTATGAACGAGCTTCTCTCCGGGGTGCGCGCCGATGTGGCTATCAGGATAAACGGGGACGACCTCGACACTTTGAACCGGATCGCCGCACGGGTGGCAGCAATCGCGAAAAAAGTGCCAGGGGCCGCCGACGTCCGCGTTGAAGACACGGCGGGGCTGCCGATGTTAGTCGTTACACCCGACCGACCGGCCCTGTCGCGATATGGCCTCAACCCGACGGATGTGCAGCGTACGGTGGGGACCGCAATTGGCGGTACGCTCGCAGGTCAGTTCATTGAAGGTGACCGGCGCGCCGACATCATTGTGCGACTGCCGGAGGACCTTCGGCAGAACCCGGACCGGCTTGCTGATCTGCCCATCTCTCACACGCGTCATCCCAATGACGACGAGGTATCCCGAGGTGCAAACTGGTCCGCGGGAGAGCCCAACTTCGTACCCTTGCGGGAAGTGGCCCGGATCGCGGAAGTTGACGGTCCCAACCAGATCAATCGGGAAAATGGCAAACGTCGAGTCGTCGTGACCGCCAATGTGCGTGGGCGGGATCTGGGCGGGTTCGTGGCCGAGTTGCAAGGGCGCATCGACGCGAATCTTGCCGCGCCGCCCGGGTACTGGATCGACTATGGGGGAAGTTTTGAACAGCTCATTTCCGCGGGCCGGCGCTTGGGCGTGGTTGTTCCTGTTGCGCTGCTGCTCATCTTTGGGCTGCTCTACACCGCATATGGGTCGACGCGCGATGCAATCACAATCTTCAGCGGTGTTCCACTGGCCCTGACCGGCGGCGTCATGGCGCTGTGGCTCCGGGACATCCCCCTGTCGATCTCGGCCGGTGTCGGCTTCATTGCGCTTTCCGGGGTGGCCGTCCTGAATGGGCTGGTGATGCTGGGCCTCATTCGACGCCTGATCGATGAGGGCTTCTCGGTCGATGAGGCGATTACACGCGGTGCGCAGGGACGGCTGCGCGCGGTTCTCGTGACGGCCCTGGTGGCGTCGCTTGGGTTTATACCTATGGCCTTCAACGTCGGGCCCGGTTCAGAGGTGCAACGCCCGTTGGCGACCGTGGTCATCGGTGGAATCGTTTCGTCGACCCTGTTGACGCTGTGGGTTTTGCCTACTCTGTATCGGTTGCTACATCGGGCACGACCCACCGTGAAAGCTGCTTGAAAGCTTTGCGGAGCATGGGTCAACACTCGCAGCGTAGATCCATTGATCCATGGCGGGACTGCATCGCTCAGTCCATATTTCCCATGTTAGCTTTGTGCTAAAAAGCAGACCGCCGCCGATACAAACACGGCGCGGGAGAAGAACATGTCAAGGCAAGGAATTCGCCTCTGGCTCATTGTCGGTCTGTTGGCGTTTGCACCGCTGACCGTATTCGCCAACAGTACCACGCCGTGTCCACGCCCTGCACCCGGCAGTGTAGTGAGCCCGCCGCCCGAGCTGTTCAGCCACAACGGGGTTCTCAATGTCGTCTTCAACTACTTCACATCGGTTGACGCCCAGGGTCGCACGCTGTTCTGCTTCACGACCGCCGACGGCTCGCAGGGACCGACTCTGCACGTAATGCCAGGGGATACGTTGAACGTCACGGTGACCAACCAGGTGCCGGCCCCACCCCCGGGTTCGCCGACCGAAGTTGTTTCGGGGCCTGGCAACACCTGCGGCGACGCAACGATGACCATCACCTCGCTGAATGTGCATTATCACGGCACTAACACGGCCCCGCAGTGCCATTCCGACGAGGTGATCCATACGATCATAAACTCGGGGGAAAGCTTTCAGTACAGCCTGCAGTTCCCGACAAATGAGCCGCCGGGGCTGTACTGGTATCACCCGCACGTGCATGGTATCGCCGAGGCCGCGGTTCAGGGCGGGGCATCAGGGGCCATCATCGTCGGCGGGATCGCGAGCCTGCAGCCTTCGGTTGCCGGGTTGCCCGAGCGCGTGCTCGTGGTACGCGACCAGAATGTCGCCGGCTCGCCGACGCCGGGGGGGCTCATTCCCGCGTGGGACGTGTCGCTCAATTACGTGCCGATTCCCTACGTGAGCACGCCGCAGCCCGGTTTCATTCCCAGCATCATCAAGATGAAGGTCGGACACAGAGAGTTCTGGCGCGTTTCCAACTCGTCGGCCGACACCATATTGGATCTGCAACTGCTGTACGACAACGTCGCTCAGCCACTGCAGATTGTGGCACTCGACGGAGTGCCGGTGAACTCACAGGACGGGACGGCCCCGGGCAGCACGATCACTCAGAAGGACGTGTTGATTGCACCCGCGGGGCGCGCGGAATTCATCGTGACTGCTCCCACAGCGGCGGTCCACAAGGCCGTGTTTCAAACACTGAATATCGATACGGGCCCGGCTGGAGACAATGATCCCACCCGCCCGCTCGCTGTCATTCAGGCGAGCACGGCCTCTACGGGCCTGCCGGTCACCGAAGTCTCAGCCACGCCAATCGCGGGAAATCGCTTCGCGGGGCTGGCCACTGCTAAACCCACTGCCGCCCGCACGCTGTATTTCTCCGAGGTCATCTCAAATCCCAGCGATCCCTCGAGTCCCACCAACTTCTTCATTACGGTGGACGGAGCCACGCCGACGCTGTTCGACCCGAACAACCCGCCTGCCATCACCACGACTCAGGGCGCGGTGGAGGACTGGACGATCCAAAATCGCAGTCCCGAGAACCACGAGTTTCACCTGCATCAGATTCACTTCCTGCTGCTTGCGGTGAATGGCGTGCCGGTTCCGCCCGCCCAGCAGCAGTTCTACGACACCATCCAGGTGCCCTACTGGAGCGGCACAGGGCCGTACCCCAGCGTGAAGGTTCGCGCCGACTTTCGCGGCCCGGACATCGGTGACTTCGTTTATCACTGTCACATCCTGGGGCACGAGGATGGTGGAATGATGGCAATAATCAGGGTGTTGCCGGCTCCATAGGGAATGTGCCCGTGCGGAATCAACACGTTGCTGCGTTGCTTGCCGGTAAGCTCTCGTTGGTCGCGTCGTTCAGTTTGATCGGCATCGCATTGGCTGCCGATGCCGCACCGGCGCCGCCGCCAACACAGGCGGCGGCGATTTCCGGACACTTTGCGCTGGATGCCACCGATGGCCGCAAGGTTACTGATGCGACCTTCAGAGGAAAGTGGCTCGTGGTGTACTTCGGGTACACCTCGTGCCCGGATATCTGCCCAACAGTCATCCTGCGCATCGGGCAGGCGTTGACCTCGATCGGCACAGCCGCGGGTCAGGTTCAGCCGATTTTCATCACTGTGGATCCAGCCCGGGACACGCCGGAGCACCTGGCAAAATACATGGCATCCTTCGATCCACGGGTAATCGGACTACGAGGCGATGCGGCACAGACGCAGGAAGCGGCAAGACAGTTTCACGTCTACTATCGGACGCGCAGCCTCGATAGCGGCGACTACTCCGTCGATCACAGCTCGTTTCTATACATTATTGACCCAGATGGTCATTTTTCGAAGCTGCTTGCGGACACGCTGTCCTCAGACCAGTTGGCTGCGCAGTTCCGGACTCTTGTGAGACAAGGGCAGGCTGCAAAGCCTCAACGTTGATGCCACGCCGCGCATTCCTCTTCGGTCGACTTTGCATGGAAATGCGAAGTGGCCGAGTTCGCGGGGCAGCCCGATTGGCGCTGCTTTGCGCCTGCCTGATACTGACTGGTGTGGCGGCATGGAACGCCCGCGGGTCGACTCCGACTTCCGCCGCGACTGCCAGGTCTCCGGCAACCGAACACTTTGCAGACGCGGACGACTCCGCGTTAGTCGCTGCGGGGAAGCTCATTTACATGGGTTCGTGTGCCGGTTGTCACGGCAAGCGACTGCAAGGTCAGCCGCTTTGGCAACTGAAGGATCAGTTCGAAGGAAGACGCGCCCCCGCGCACGACCAAACGGGTCATACGTGGAGTCATTCCGACGAAGACCTTTTCTACATGACGTTGGAAGGGCGGTTTCCTTGGGCACCACCGACGGCAGCGTCATACATGCCAGCCTTCCGCAATGTGCTGACAACTCAACAGATCATCGCGACGCTCGCGTTCATCAAAGCAACCTGGCCCATCGGCCTGCGGATCTCCCAGGCCATGCTCAATCCGGGCAATCGCGGAATGCCGGCTCACGCCACGGACATCGAGTGGACTCTGCCGCCGACCTGCACGTTATCGGCACAGCGTTGGCGCGAAACCTCGCGCTGAACACTCGCTTCCAGTGCGGTGCTCGATAAGCATTGCACCAGCGTAGTCCTCGACGGACAAATTTACAGGGGAACGCTCCGGCGCCACCCGTTTTCCGCAAGTTGCATTCGAGTCAGTTCCTGCGGCCGAGCGTTCCCCTCGAAGCTGTCTCCCGTCAGCGACGTCGCTTGGCGACGACGCGCGCATGCCGACTGTGAAGCTGACGCGGAATTCGGATCCGGCTTTCCCTTACCGCTCGATCTTCGGCCCCGTCTACCCTGCGTCTAAAACGGCTCTCAATGCTATGACGCTCGCCATGGCGATCGAGTTGGAGTCGACCGGAATCAAGGTTAACGCCTGCTCCCCGGGCTACACCAGGACGAACCTCAACAACTACACGGGCACGGAGACTGTCGAGGAGGGCGCCCGCGAGCCCGTGCGCCTTGCGTTGCTCGGTCCGGATGGTCCGACGGGCACGTTTTCGGGCAAGAGCGGCCCGATCCCGTGGTGATGTCGCCGAAGCCGTTCTGGCCAACACCCTTGCCCAGGTCGCCATCCTGCGGCCCGATCCACAAGCGGGTGCGATGCGAGATATCGTGGCGAACCTCATGCAACTCGACAACGTCAACCGGTTCTTCGGCGAGATGATGAGCGGCCTTTCCACCCGTTACAATCTCGGCTCGGAGTTGGACGACGTCGGACGGCTGATCGGCGACAAACTGATAGGCCACGGCAAAGCCGACGTCTCGCTCTACGACGTCATGCAGGATGGAATGGGCGTTCTTCTCGACGCCTCAACCGAGGGGAAGGCTTCCAAGCTCGTTGCAGCCAGCACGCAGAGGATACGTTGCGTCGCCGTCGATACAGGGCCTTCGATGCTGATCCGTCCCGATGCCTGTATTGTTTGGACTGGTGAGGAAAACAGCACAGACGGATTGGCGGAAGCCCTCCGTCGCTGGTTCAGCCCCGTGATACAACACTTGGAACCAGCAAACTGGAACAGGGGGGTCGTCGTGTCAGTGAAGTTGAATCACTCAATCGTCTGGTGCCGCGACAAGCAGCGATCGGCGGCGTTTCTGACGGACATTCTCGGGCTCCCGCAGGCCGTGCGATTCGGGCCGTTTCTCGTTGTCGAGTTGGAGAATGGCGTCTCGCTCGATTTCTACAGTATCGCTGGCGACATTGCTTCTCAGCACTACGCCTTTTCCGATTACCGAGAGTGAGTTCGACGCGATTTTTGCGCGCATTGTGGAACGAAAGCTCCCCTATTGGGCGGATCCTGCCAAAACGAGGACCCATGAAATCCCCCGAGCAAGGCGTAAGCGGCGTGCAACGCGCCAACTTTGTCGGCAAGGATGGTGGAGACGAATCGGGGTGGCTCAGTACCCCGGCGGCCCACATCAGCCAACCCTGCTGCGGCCTGGACGACATCATCAAATGCCGGTCGACCCCGGTAGGGACCGCCTTCTCCAAAGCCGATCACGGCGCAATAAACGAGGTTCGGGTTGAGTTTGACGAGCTCTTCGAATCCCAGGCCGAGTCGCTGCGCGGCGGCCGGACGCATGTTGATCAGGAGCGCGTCGGTGCTTCCGATCAGCCTGTGGACGATCTCCTTGCTCGCGGCGCTTTTCAAGTCGACGGCAACGACGCGCTTGTTGCGGTTGTTGTTGGCGAAGAGCGCGCCCCCGATATCTGCTGTGCGGGGCGGAGCACTGCGAGCGATGTCCCCCTCGATGGGCTCCAGCTTGATCACTTCGGCGCCCAGGTCGGCCAGTATCTGCCCGGCCAGAGGCCCCATAACGACCGTGCTCAATTCGAGGAGTCGCACCCCTTTTAAGAGTGGAACCATGATTCAGCCTATCGAAGGCGCCAGCCGCGATGGTAGCGCAAGCGGGTAGGGACCCCGACAGGATGGGTAGCCATGCCGATTGGCATTGACTCCCCGAGGGGCGCTCTGTTGAGGTTGCCTGATGACACAACAAGAAGACGATCGAGCCCGTCTCGAAGGAGTCGGCAGGAATTATAACCGGGAGATGATGCTGGCCACCCGAGAGCGGACTCTCGAAGCCATTCGGCGGATTGCCGCGGGGATCCGAGTAGGGATGAGCGAGGAGGAGGGTACGGAGTGGGCGCGGACCGTGCTGCGGGAGGCGCAGATGCTGCGTGGCTGGCACGGCATCAAGATCCGCTTCGGATCCAACACACTCAAGACGTTCAACGATCCCTCGGCGCCTGGCCTGGTGCTCCAGGAAAATGACATCTATTTCGTCGATATCGGCCCGCTCTGGCAAAAGTGGGAAGGGGATGCCGGCGCGACCTTCGCGGTCGGCGGTGATCCTGACATGGTGCGCGCCGCGCGTGACGTGCGCGGCGTGTTCGACCGGGTACGGGAGAAGTGGTTGGCGGAGCGCCTCACCGGACTGGCTTTGTACGAGTATGCGTCGCAGGTAGCCGTTGAGTTGGGATGGCGTCTCAATTTGGAAACACCGGGCCATCGGCTCGCTGACTTTCCTCACGCCGCCCTGCTCGACGGAGCGCTGGCTGAAGTGCCGTTCGCGCCGTCATCGGGGCTGTGGGTGCTGGAAATTCAGATCCGCCATCCGGAACGCGCGTTCGGTGCCTTCTACGAGGATCTGCTGCTCGCACTCTAGGCACGACATGAGATTATGCTCAGCCCTTAGCCCGTATGGCATTTGGTCCCGGTCTCGGCGTCGGTCACACGATCGCCGGCAACGCGGCGACATTACGCGTGCCGCCATCCAACGTGATGACATTGCCGGTCACATAAGAGGCCAGGTCACTGGAGAGAAAGAGCAACACAGAAGCGATCTCCGCCGGCACGGCGACCCGACCGAGCGGATTCGTCGCGGCCACGCGGTCCCAAAACTCCTCACCGAGTCGACTCAACAGACGAGGCGTTCGAACGAAGCCAGGTGCCACCGCATTCACTCGCACGCCCGCGGGGCCGAGTTCGTGGGCTGAGCACCGGACCAGGTGGTGTAGGGCGGCCTTGGCGGTTCCGTATGCCACCTGCCGCGGAACACTGACACAACCGGAAATGGAGCCTACGAAGGTCAGCGAGCCGCCGCCTGCGTGTGCCAATGCAGCGCCTCCAATCTGGATCGCAAGGAATGCATGCCGCAATACGGTATCGAACTGCGTGTTCCAGGCTGTGTCGGATAAGTCGCTGAGAAGACCGATTTGAGCGATGCCTACAATGTCGATCACACCGCGCAGGCGGTCGGCGAACTGTTGTTGAGCGGTCTCAAACACGTGCGCCACATCATCTCGTTGCGTGACGTCCGCGACGAGGGGAGTACCGCGGACCTCCTCCGAGATGCGTTCAGCCAAACTCGCGTCCCGATCAACACACAGCACCCGCGCGCCTGCCTGCGCGAGGGCGTGACAAGCCTGCCGGCCCATGCCATCGCCCGCTCCGAGGACAACGAAGCCGAGTCCGTCGAGTCGTAAGCGGCTCAGGTAGTCGGGGATCGCTGAACTGTCGGGATATTGCACTGTCATTCTCCCGCTACGTGTCGAGCTTCGCACCTGCAGGGGCCGCTGCCGGGCTCAGCGTGGCTTCTCAGGAGTCGTTGGTTTCGAAGCTGACGCCTCGAACCTCTGAATCGTCCTGCCAGTGATTCGGCGTGAGATCATGCCACTTTTTGCGCTCCTGCTTGAGCAGGAACACATCGGGCGCTGCTACGTCGGTGAGATCGGGCGGCAGGGACAGGCTGGCACCCTTCTCGACGGCATCCGCCGCCCTCAATAGAATCTTGCGCAAAGATGCGACCGCGCGGTCGGCAGCCACGAGATGTTCCATCGACCGATCGAATACCGGTCCCATGGAAAGGCTGATGATGGCATCTTCCTGCTCGAGTCCCTGCAGGCCCGTCCAGGAGGTACCCATTTTGGCTCGGTCCTGCAGGAAGCCGTCGTTCCAGCCAGGCCGGAACTCACAGTCCTTCTCTGACCAGAATCGCGGATCATCCAACCCCAGGATGGTAATGATTTTGTTGCGATCGACCGGCTTCTCACCGTGCACGATGATGAAGGTGCTGGTGTGTTCATCATCTGCCGGTGTTTCAAACACGGTGAACAGCGTGGTGGGGGAGGGAATGATTCGGGTCGAGGGCATCATGAACGGCACTACCCGCACATTGAGCCGCTCATTCCCTGAAGAATCCCTGCCGCCGGCTCGGAAGGCCGCGTAGTAGAACCCGAAATCCGTTTCAGTCAACTCGAGCTCTGGATCGTTGTCATCCACTGCCAATGCGCCGGGATGTTCCACATCCTGATTGGGTTTGAAGTCGGCGCTCATCCAGCCTGGCCGCGCGGCATCGCTATGCAGAATTCCGACATGAGAGCTGTCGAAGCCGCCTTCGGTGAGTTGCAGGTAGTTGCAGCTCACGTTGACGCGCACGACCGTACGATTGGCACCGCTCGCGTTCATGAACGCATAGCGCGTGAACGGGGGTGGGGTCTGCTGGGGACCCATATAGGTCCAGATCAGACCGGACTCTTCCCACACCGGGTAGGCGGCCGCACGGATGCGCTCTCGGATGGCGCGGCTCGGGCAGTTCGGCATCTCCTGTGTCTTGCCGTCTATCGCGAACTTCCAGCCGTGATACAGGCAGCGTATTCCGTTCTCCTCGACACGCCCCAGCGCCAGGGATGCTCCTCGGTGCGGGCAGTGTTCGCTCAATAGCCCGACACGACCGGAAGTGTCGCGAAAAGCAACCAGATCTTCACCGAGTAACCGGACTCGCAGCGGATCGCAGTCGGGCTTTGGCAGCTGCTCGGTGGTACAGACCGGCAACCAGAATTGCCGGAACACACCTCCCATGGCAGTCCCGGGTCCAACGCGGCAGATTCGCTCGTTTTGCTGATGGGTCAACACAGTTCCCACTCCTGTGAGCGGCAGTGATCGAAGTAGCAGATCAGGGTATCTTCCGTGGAAGATTACACGTCTTGCCTTCCGGGTCAAGACACAACATAGGTTACTCCCGGACGGTTCTGATCTGTGACAACGCAGCGACGTCTGGACAGCCCAGCAGCGCCAAGGTCCGGTCCAGCTGTGTGCGCAGCAGTTCGAGTGCATGGGTTGCGCCAACAGCTCCGGCAGCGGCAACTCCATACAGAGTAGCTCGTCCGATCATGGCAGAGCGGGCTCCCGAGGCGAGCGCGCGCGCGACATCGACTCCTGAGCGGATGCCGCCGTCGATGTAAATCTCGAGCTCGGTTCCTGCCGCCGCGACGATTTCGGGCAACATCGTGATCGTCGCCGGCGCGCCATCGAGTTGTCGACCGCCGTGATTGGACACGACGATGGCATCCACCCCTTCTCGGGCAGCGCGACGGGCACCTTCCGCGCACAGAACGCCTTTCAAAATCAACGGACCCTGCCAGGCTTTGCGCAGCCAGGTGAGATCGGTCCAATCCGCACCCGGATTCATGTTGCGTGTCATCAGTTGCGCAAGCGATTCCAACTTGTGACCGTGCCCATAGTCGACGAAATTTCTCATGCGGGGCACGCCGTGGCGCACGAGCCCGAGGGTCCACGGGGCGCAACGAATCAAATCCCAGAACAGGTGCCAGGTGGGACGGATCGGCACGGAGAAGCGGTTCGCGTGGTCTCGCGACCGGTGACCCAGAACGGGGGTATCGACGGTCAGTACCAATGCCTCGAAATTGCAGGCGGCTGCGCGTGCGATGAGCGATTCAACGAGCCCCCTATCGCGATAGGGATAGACCTGCATCCAGAGACGAGCAGACGGTGCCGCTGCGGCAATATCTTCGAGCCGCGCGCTGGAGGATGTGCTCACCACGAAAGGTACGCCGGCTCGCTGTGCTGCCTGAGCCAGGAGTTGATCGGCGTGGGGCCAGACAAGAGCGGCCAGTCCGGTGGGGCCGACCATGACGGGCATTGAGGCGGGGCGGCCGAGAATCGACACTTGCAGATTGCGGTTTTCAACTGCACGGAAACAGTTCGGAACCAGCGCAATGCGGCTCAACGCCTCACAATTGCGTCTGAGCGTAGTCTCAGATTCTGCACCGCCGTCGATGAAGTCGAAGACCATGCGAGGAAGTCGGCGTCGAGCGCGTCGACGCAGACCCTCAATCGAGTCTTCGCGCAGCATCACGCGAGTGCCGAACGGGATAGCCGGTCATCGAGCGTCCGCAGACGCTGCAGCCCTGTTTGCTCACCCTCCGGGCCCGGCATCGACCAGTTGTGTTCGAGCTCTATCAGTCCCTCAAAACCGAGGCCGCGGACACGACGCAAAAACGAGTCGAAATCGATCTTACCGCTGCCCGGCTCGAATCGACCCGGCACGTCTGCCAGCTGAATCACTCCGATGTGTTCGAAGACTCGCTCGAGCGGCTCAATCGCATCGCCCTCGAGCGTGTGAACATGCGCCGTGTCGTAGATCAGGCGCAGGGCGGGACTCTTCAGAGCCTCAATGACACTGACCGCCTGGTCCAGGCGTTGCAATATCATAGGCGGCAGCACCGGGCTGGACAACGCTTCCAGGCACAATTGGACCTGTCGTCGCTGCGCTAACTCGATGACTTCACTGAGCCGTTCCGTTAAGACTTCGCGTTGCTCATCGAGTGAGCGACTCGGGTCCGCGGCCGCAAGAACCGCGATCTGTTTGCAACCGATACGCTCTGCTACCTCGATGGCGTTAGTGATGTGACTCAAGAATTCGAAGCGCGCGGTCGCCTCCCGCGAGCCGGGAAACGGCCGCGCGACGATCTGGAATGAAGCATACAACATGCACCCGGCACGCAGATTCCGTTGGCGTAACGCTGCGCCGATGGCATTCTGTATGCCGACCGGATAGCCCGTGGCGAATACACACTGCATGCCGGCGAAACCCAGATCCGCTGCAAACTCAATCTGGTCGAGGGGATCGGCACTGCGAGCACTGTGCGCAAACAGCGGCGCATCGGCAGAGCGGAAACCCAGATGAGCCGCAAAGGGAAAGGACCACTCGTGAGACGTCGCTTGCATCAGTGAAATGTCCGACCACCGTCGACGGCGAGGCTCACTCCGGTGATGAAGGAAGATTCATCGCTCGTCAAAAACGCAATTGCTTCGGCCTGTTCCGCTGCGGTGCCTTGGCGTTGCAGCGCGTATTGGGACTCGAGATCCTTCATGGACATACCCGTCGGCACATTAGCGCGCATGAGCGGCGTGTCAGTCGCCCCGGGACAGGTCGCATTGACGCGGATGTTGGGCGCGAGCTCCTGGGAGAGCACCTTGGTCCATGCCAACAGTCCTGCCTTGGATGCCGCATAGGCACCTTGGCCGGCAAACGGCCGCAGGGCGATGCCTGAGGCGACATTGACGATGGTTCCGCGCGTATTTCGCTGCAGGAATGAAACGGCCACTCGGGTCACCAGCATGGGTCCGGTCAGGTTGACATCGAGCACGTTGCGCCAATGCTGCCGTGTGGTGTTTACCAACAGCTGGCCGCCGGCGATGCCGGCGGCATTGACCAATCCGTCGAGCCCGCCGAGATCGTGTGCCGCTCGCTCGACGGCGCGGGTGACTGCACTCTCATCGGTGACATCCGCCGCGACGACGATCGAACACAGATCCGCGGCGATCTTTTCCAGCTCTCGTTCGTTGCGATCCAGGATCGCAACGTGTGCGCCACCGGCAATGAACGAGCGGGCACATGCGAGTCCGATTCCGGAGGCGCCTCCGGTGATCAGGATTCTTCGCCCGACAAATCGGTCGCTGTTTACGTGTGCGCTCATGGGTGGGTGCGGCGGTACGTTGTTGTGAGCCCGGCCCGAAGGCTGCTAAACCTTCCATGGAAGGTAGTCAACACGATTGGAACTGTCAAATCCGCGCGGAAGTGCTTGACTCGTCCGGGAGAGTCGCCGTATCTTCCATGGAAGATTGGAGCTTCCACGGAAGCTGTGCCAGTCGCCAGGAGACCGCCGGCGAGTCGCCGGCACTCATTCGGGGGGGGGAGTCAATGTGGCGTTTCAAATCGGTGGGTGCTTTAGGCACTGTCGTTGCGGCCATCACAGCGGTCAATAGCGGCCCGGCCCAGGCGGCCAGCCCCGCCGAAAGCGCGGGGGGAGGACTCGAGGAGATCGTCGTGTCCGCACAGCGCCGCAGCGAGTCGGCTCAGTCCGTCCCGATCAGCATCACCGCGCTATCGGGCGAACAGTTGTCGGCCAGCGGCGTGACTTCGTTGCCGGACATCGCCCAGGTCACTCCCGGGTTGCAGTTTCAAGCGATCGGTGCGGTCAGCGTTCCATTTTTGCGCGGGGTCGGCGCGGCCGTGTCGGCCGCGGGGTCTGAATCGACGGTCGCGTTGATGGTCGACGGAGTCTACATTTCGGCCCAGCCGGCGAGTCTCATGTCGCTCAACAACATCGAATCGGTTGAGGTCGACAAGGGGCCTCAAGGTACGCTGTTCGGAAGAAACGCCACGGGCGGCGTGATCCAGATCCGCACGCACCGTCCTACGCAGGAGTCGAAGCTTTATTTGAGCCTCGGTTACGGCAACTATCAGACAGCCGAGGCCAGCCTCTATGGTACGACCGGAATTACGTCCAATCTAGCCGCAGATATTTCGGTGTCGTTGCATCACCAGAACGATGGGTATGGCACTAACCTCTTTGACGGTTCCCAGGCCTACACCAACTACGACTACATGGCCCGCAGCAAGTGGCTGTGGACGCCCACGGAGGCCACCGAGGTCACGTTCATCGCAGATTGGGAGCGGTTGAGCAGCCAGACCGGCTTCATGACCCGTTTACCCAACAAGGGTGAGCTGGGGCTCGATGAGCGGGGACGGGGTGGATTTCAATACGCAGGCGGATTTTACGACGTCGACCTGAACTTTCCCTCATTCAGCATTGCTCAAACGCGGGGCGGGAGCATCGACTGGTTGCAGAAGTTCGACGTTGCGAACCTGCGATCCATCACGGCCTATCACACGCAGAGCGTCGTGGGGCACGTCGATTTCGATCTGTCTCCCAATGACGGATCGCACCAGATCTTCCAGCCGTTTACGCGAACGCTTTCCGAGGAGCTGCAACTGCTCTCCCCGGATAGCTCGCGGATTACCTGGGTCACCGGGCTCTACTACTTCCGCGATACCAGTGGTTACGATCCCGTCTTCATCGACTACCCGCAACCGAATGGCGCGAATCTCAACGATACGACGATTCGCTCTGAAATGAAGACCCGTTCGTGGGCCGCGTTTGGTCAGACAACCATTCCATTGCCCGCTGAGTTCCGCGTGACCCTGGGCGTGCGCTATACCAATGACAAGCGGGACCTCACGTTAAATCAATCGGCGCCGGCGGCTCCGCCGGCCAATGTCACCCAGACCGGCTCAGCCTCGTGGCCCAAGACGACCTATCGGGCCGGTCTCGACCGCAAGTTCACCCCGAATGTGCTGACCTATGCGCAAGTCTCCACCGGATTCAAATCAGGCCTGTTCAATGCTCAGACCATTCAGAGTCCACCGGGGCAACCGGCGTCGGTTCCACTGCCCGTCGCCCCTGAGAAGATCACGGCGTATGAGATCGGTTTGAAGTCAGATTGGCTGGACGACCGCCTGCGTTTCAATCTGGCGGGTTTCTACTACGACTACAAAGACCAGCAGGTGAATGCCTTCCTGGGATCGACGCGCATCCTGCTCAACGCCGCTTCCTCCAAGATCAAGGGAGTCGATTTCGAGCTGACCGGGAAGCCTGCCCAGGCCTTGACCCTCTCCTGGACGGGCGCCTATCTGCATGGCCGCTACAACAGCTTCCCAACAGCTCCGCTATTTACTCCCGTTGCCGCCCCTGGGATCGGCAATCTGGCCACACCTCGGGACGCCTCTGGGAATGACATCGTCAATGCACCTGCCTTCACTACGACGGTGTCCGGAAACTATGGTTTGCCGCTCGGCGCCACCCGCCTCGATCTCAACGTGAACGCTTATTACAACTCCGGCTATTACTTCGATTTTGCCAACACGCGCAAGCAGGGCAGCTACACATGGCTGAACTCCTCTGTTAAGTGGACGTTCGGCAGTAATGCTCAATACAGCGTGTCAATCTGGGGAGACAACCTGCTCGATAAAGAGGTCTATTCCTCCGTGAATCAGGTTGGAACCGGACCTGCAGGATTGTTCGGTGGCGACTCGCTCACACCCCGCGCGCCGAGAACCTACGGCGTTCGCGTACAGGCGTTCCTGTGAGGGGGCTCACTGCCTAGGTCCGACTTGGGGTCACGGCTGTACGTAGTGCGGCCGCGACCTGACGCTGGGCGTCTGCCGCTTCGCTCAGCATTCCGCGCATTCCGAAAAATGTGTGCAACATGCCTGCATAACGAACATGCGTGGCAGGAACACCGGCATCCCAGAGCACCCGCGTATAAGCGTCCGCGTCATCGCGTGTGCCATCACATTCGGCGGACACAATGAAGGCAGGCGGAAGACCCGCATGTGTGTCAGCCAGTAACGGCGATACCCGCCAATCTTCCGGCGAAACAGACTGACCGACCCCATAGGTTTTGTAGGCGTAGGCGACGTCACGCGTCGTTTGAAGATAGCCGGTTTCAAAGGCTCCGAGCGACTCGGACTGCTGGCGGGCATCCACAGCAGGATAGATCAACGCTTGGAATCGGATATGAGGCCTGCCGAGAGCGCGTGCCTTCAAACAGGTTACGGCTGCCAGGTTGCCACCGGCAGACTCTCCGACTACGGCCAGTGCATCCTCGGGTATGTGCCATGATCGACAATTGGCAGCGAGCCAGGCGGTCGCTGCATACGAATCTTCGATCGCGGCGGGGAAGGGGTGCTCGGGAGCCAGCCGATACTCCACGTTCGCTACAGCGAGACCGGAATCAACCGCGAGGTTTCTGCAGGTGGCATCAAAGCTGTCGCGGCTGCCCATCAACCAGCCTCCACCATGGAAGGCAACAGCGATCCCCAACGGTTCCTTGGGGCGGTAGATGCGCACGGGAATGGGGCCCAACGGACCCTCCGCAACGACCTCGAGCACATCATCGACCTCGGGTCCTCGCGGACGGGTGGCCGTACGTTTGACGATCTGGGCCCGGGCTTCCGCAACGGAGATATCGGCCAGCGTGGGCTGCCCCCGAGCCGCCTCCAGCAACGGCCTGAGGCGCGGGTGGACCAAAGACATAAAGACCCCGAGTGCAGCGGAATCGAAGACCCATTGTATCTTCCATGGAAGGTAGTCGGCAAGTTTTCATTGCCAACAATCTTCCACGGAAGTATCTTGGGCCGCTCGCTCTGCGCACGAGAGTTGCGCATCTCAATGAGGAGGTTTTGCCATGTTGACGCACGCAGAGAATGAATTGATGTGCCGCGTAGGTCCCGGGACGGGCATGGGCGCAGCGATGCGCCGGCACTGGCTACCCGCACTGTCATCCGCGGAGTTGCCACAGCCCGGCGGTGATCCGGTTCACGTGGAGCTGTTGGGGGAAAACCTGGTTGCGTTTCGGGGCACCGACGGGAAAGTGGGCCTGTTGGATGAGGCCTGTTGTCATCGAGGTGCCTCACTGCTGCTCGGTCGTGTCGAGGGGTGTGGCATCCGCTGCATCTATCATGGATGGAAATACTCGGTGGACGGCACCGTGTTGGAAACGCCGAACGTACCGGATGCCAAGTTCAAGGATCGGATCCGGGCCCGTGCCTATCCCGTTCGTGAGGCGGGCGGTTTGATCTGGACTTACCTGGGGCCGGCGGACCTCGAGCCGCCATTTGCGGATTGGCCCTGGATGAGCGTTCCAGACTCCAACCGCATCAACGCGCTGGCCCTCGTCAACTGCAACTACGTGCAAATTCTGGAAGGCCTGGTGGACTCATCGCATCTGAGCGTGTTGCACATCTCGCCCCTCAGTCAGGCGGGAAATTCCGAGCTCGACTTCGCCCGAAAAACCGAGCACATGGCTTTCGATGCCGCACCCCGCATCGAGGCCGAGCTCACAGACTTCGGATTCCATTATGTGGCCCTTCGCGATATCGCCGCGCCCGAAGGCCGGCGGACGGAAGCGCGCTTGGCTGCGTTCGTATCGCCCTGTTTTATCGCTAATCCGAATGGGGATCTGTTTTTCGCGGTGGTCCCCGTCAACGATGTGACCAGCCGTTTCTATCACGTGTGGTGGAGTGCGGAACGGGCCATCGGCGAGGAACCCCTGCGCTCATCGCAACTAAAGTTTGTCGGTCTCGATGATGAGGCGCTCGCGCGCCATGGTATGACCGCCGCAACGGTCCACACCGCATCCCGTCCTTCCAGGGAGAATCGGTGGCATCAGAACCGTGAGCTGGTGCGCCGCGGGCATTTCACAGGGATCCACAGCTTCACGCAGGAGGATGTCGCAGTCACCGTTTCCGGTGGCGCTATTCGGGATCGCAGCAAGGAGATGCTATCCGTTGCAGACCTCGCAATTGGGCGCTTGTATCGAGTCCTGTTGAATACCGTCAAGCGGGTCGCGAACGGTCAGGCACCTATCGCGGTGGACATCATTGCGAGCGAGATCAAAGGATCCAGCGGCACACTCTCACCGGGATCAAACTGGCATACGCTCGCTCCGACGCATCGCGTGCAACGGGCTTCCGAGGCGACAGAATCGACTGCCTGAGCAGTTTCAAAAGAGGCGCTGGATCGACTACGAACCCGATACGCGCTCAATCTTCATCATCGGCTGTTTCCAACCCGATGAGCACTTTGGGCAGGAGGCGCTCCAGGGTTGCGAGCTCAGAGCGACTCAACGCTTGCAACCCCGGCGCGATGGGCGAGCTCTTGCTCAACAGCTCCGTCGCCTGGTTGACCACACGCAGGCCGCTGCTCGTGAGCTGCACGTGAAAGCGTGCATTGTCTTCACTGTCTTCGGTGTCTCGAACAACGAAGCCCAGCTCTACGAGCCGATCGACTTGCTTGGTGATGGCGCCCGATGTGACCAGAATCGCCCGGAAAAGATCGGTGGGCCTGCGTGCGTAGGGTTTACCGGCGCGTCGCAAAGCGAACAGAACCCGCATGTCAGCGCCGCTGATGTTGTAGCGCTCGCGACATAGACGATCGTACTTGTCATCGACGCGGCGGCCGAGACGCATGGCAATGATGGCGAGCAGAAAGTGACTCAGATCGAGATCGGGCCGCTCGTGGCGCCACGATTCGATGACATCTTCCACATGGCTCTTCGAGCCTACCGATTTGCTTCCCATGTCATCCTTTATTGGCCAGCCCTGGCCGAAACCAGCTGCGGTGCTGAGTCCACCACCGCGGGATAGTCGTAGGGCCCCAGCCGACTGACAATTATAATGCAGAGCGACAGCAGCGCTGCAAAGGCCAGGAGCGCCGGAGTGTAGGAGGTGAACAGCCTGAAGCTGGTGCCGGCGGCAAAGGTGCCGATGCCCCCGCCCCACGCCCACGTCACCCAGGTGGCTCCCAGAACGCGGCTGTATACCTCGGGCCCGAAATAGCGACTCACCAGAAAGGTGACCAGATCGCCTTCGGATCCCAGGGCGAAGCCAATCAGCACCCCTGCAATGAGGGTCCCTGCCATGCTGTGGGTCAGAACGACGAGCAGCAGTCCTGCGACCGCGGACGCAAAGGTCACCGCACTCACAAAGGGGGCAAAGAATCGATCCAACGCATAGCCCGCCAGAGGCCGCGCCACCCAGGTCGACAGGCCCACGCTGGACATGATCAGCGCGATCGACTCCGCAGCCATCCCTCGATCTTTGAGCAACGGAACCATCGTTCCGAGCACACCGAAGGTCGCCAACGAGATGCCGGCGATCGGAATGGCAATCATCCAAAAGCTGCGGCGCCTGAGCTGTGCCACCCAGACGCCCTGGCCAAAGTGCAGTCGCCTGGCTCCAGGAGAGTGTGCTGGGTCTCGGACGAGAACGAGCAGGCCCAGTACCGGGACGAGGGCTGCCAAACCGACGCTGAGGAAGCCACCGCGCCAGCCGGACGACGACAACAGAGCGCCCGCACAATAGGGCGCGATGGCCGAGCCCATGCCGCTTCCAAAATTGACGAGTCCCAGAGCGATCCCGCGACGATCGTCGAACAATCCACGAACGGCCACTGCATACGGCATCGCCGTCGCCGCAGAGCCGGATAGACCGATGACCGCAAACAACGCATAGACGATCGACGGATTCGCAGGCACAAATGACAGGGACGCGACACTCAGACCAAATACACCCACCAACACAGCACAGGGAAGTCGCACTCCGTAGCGGTCGATCAGCGGACCCAACAAAAGACTACCGGTCCCGGAGCAAAGCAGAAAAATGGTCAGCGCATTGGCGTGCGCAGCCCGCGACCAACCAAAATCCGAGGCCATCGCCGAGGCAAAAACGCCGAAGGTGTAGATGACGAGTACACCGGCCCCCAGGCTGCATCCGACCGCGCCGGCGGCAACCGTCCACCAGCGATTCACGCAAGTGGCCATTTGAATCTCCCACGGACACCCTGCTCAATCTCACGTGGAAGATACCTCGAGCAAGCTGAGAGTGCTAATCTTCCATAGAAGATACTCCCCCGATGAGCTTCCGAGTCAGATCATGGGTAACGCGCAGGAGACGACGATTGCGGGGTCCTGAGATTCAACCAAGCTTCCAGTTGCTCTCGGGTGATTCCGAGGCCGCCCATGCGCGAAACATCCAGATGATCGAGCTCCACCAACACGTCTTGCTTGAACTTGTCTCGGTGCTGCGGTTGGACCTCATCGGTCAGACGAGCCTCAATAAAACCGATGACTGTTTCAGGTGGCACGAGCGAGCGCACCAGCTCGGCCACGAGCGCACGACGCAAAGGCCGGTATCGCGCGGCGATCTCATCGAACCCGACGACCTGAACGCTCGTGTCGAAGTGCAGGCAGGAACGCCGGTAAGCCCAGCAATATAACTCCGCCAATGGCCGGGCGTCGTTGAGCTCATAGAAAACAATGGTCGCCTTTAGATAGTCGTCCTTACTGACGTCGACGAACGATTGCGGCACGTAGTCCTGGGTGATGAGTGGAATGATCGATGCCAGCCGCGCTGTGCGTTTGTTCACGTCCACAAACGCCTGGAGATACGAGATATGGCCGAGGAGAAAAACGCTCTGCTCGAAAGGATCTTCGATGCGGCGCGCAGTGTCGAGCAGCTGATTCAAGAACTGTGTGAGCCGTTCTTTTCCCTCGAGAGGTGCGTAGGTTGTGCCGGTCACGCCGATGCTGTCGCTGCGGATTTGCCCGGCCATTCCTGGCGCCACGAGACTATCCGACAGCAGGTAGTGCAGCGTCCGAATCGTTTCTTCGTTCGGCGTCAGGGAGCGAATGTTTTGCACCAGGTACCGGATTGCTTCTTTGTGATTCAGGATCATGATGCGCTCCGCATCCAGCTTTCCTGGAGCAGACACGCCTTGAATCACGAGATGTTCGGTATCTGCGAGGGTGTAGGTGTTGCCCTCCAGCCGAGCAGAGTTGTAGCTCAAATCGATTAGCAGTCGGTTGTAGATTTTTTGGATGTAGGTACCCGCTTGGCCATAGAGCGGGGAGCGCTTGCCTCGGGCATGCAACTGCGCGCGCTGCTCAGCCGTCAGGTAGCTGCTTTGATTCGGGACATAGCTTGCTACCCACTCTTCTGAATACGTAAAGGGGGGCCGCGTGTAGAGGGGCGCCTCAATGCGCTTCAGGAGTTGCTCGCTCTCGGGCGAAAAGACGGGTTGGATCTGCGTCGTGGAGCGGCCAGTATCAGCATCGCCCGCTGCGGCCGGCAGCCGCTGCTCCTCGTTTACGGTTGGCTTCCAACGATAGCGTGTCCCTTTGCGGCTCCCAGAGCGCTCGATGACGCCCTCCTGCACCAGCCCGCCTAACCATCGGCGCAGGGTGCGATCGGGCACATCAGGGAGCTCGGCTTTGATTTCCGCGGGGGGGATCCATCGCTCCGCGTGCTGAATCAGGATCTGAGCAATTGAGCGTTTATCGGCCATATATCGGCCACTATATCGGCCAATGTGGCCTAAGTCGAGACATATCGGCCATATATCGGCCAATGTAGACCGGCCGCCCGAGTTATGTACTACATATCGGCCACTGGCTGGAGTCGGGTGGTCACGTTAGAAGCGGCGCGGATTTCATATGGCCGGGGCAGGCATAGCGGATCGCGATGTCCGCCTCGCGGTGCTCCAGCACGGAGTCGCGGTTCTCGCAGATCAACTCCAACTGGATGTTGGGATGTCGGTCCGGGAAGGCGGGTTGATCATTCGCGGTACTGTGTCTAATTTGTCGCCGATGCTGCAACGACAAGAGTCGGCCGATGACGTCCGAACACAGCGTCCAAAAGGACGGTGGAAAGTTGCGGCTGCAGCGGCGACGGGTACGACAGCATCACGGCTGGACCTTCAGCACAACTACTGAATGCGAAGCGACCTGTGTGGTGTAGCTCATCCTCACTCTGCCCAAGTCTTCAGCTTTCCACACATCCCGCACACGAGCTGGCAAATGGTCGGGGTAGTCCAGTTGCTGCCACGTCACGGTGATCGAAGTCGTGGCAGTGCCTCGGTTGAGGAGCGCAAGCGCGCGACCGCCGCCAGCCAGGGGTCTCACCCAAACTTCCGCGTCGCCGGTTTTTGCGGCGCGGTGCGCCTGTATCCCCAAAGTGTCCTGATCGATGGCAATGATTTCCTCGTTGAGAAGAATCGCGCGGGTCGCCGCGCTCATGTTGGATAGATCGTTACCTGCAATGAGGGGCGCCGCGAGCATGGCCCACAAGCTGAAGTGCGCGCGGTACTCTCCATCGCTCATGCCGCCATTGCCGACTTCCAACATATCCGGATCGTTCCAATGCCCCGGGCCGGCGAATGGATACAGTGCCGCGTTAGCGTCCAGTATGTTCATCACGCCGATTGAGGAGCCCTTCTTTCCCTCCCAGGCGTCGTAGATGTCGGAGGACGTTCGCCACGAGTTGCCTGTGTTTGTGGCCCACAGCCAGGGCTGGTTGCTTCCCCATTCGCACATGCTGAACACTATGTCGCGGCCGCTCGCCCGCAGAGCGTCGCTCATTGTCAGGTAGGCGGCTTCTGCATTCTCGGCCCCGGTGTTGCACCAGTCGTACTTGAGATAGTCCACGCCCCAGGCTGCATATTGCTTCGCGTCCTGGTACTCATAGCCGCGACTGCCCGGGCGTCCGGCGCAAGTCTCGAAGCCCGCGTCCGAGTAGATACCCAACTTGAGTCCCCGGCCGTGCACATAGTCGGCCAGTTCCTTTATGCCGTTGGGAAAGCGCTTGGCATCCGGCTGTATGTCACCGTGCGTGTCGCGCTCGCCATGCCAGCAGTCATCGATGTTGACGTACTGATAGCCAGCGTCCTTCATCCCTGAACTGACCATCGCATCCGCCATACGCTGAATGAGGGCGGCGTCGATGTTGCAGCCGAACTTATTCCAACTGTTCCAGCCCATGGGCGGTGTCAGAGCGAGCCGGTTGGGCTGCCTGTCCGGACTTTGCCGGCCATCGCCCGCCCTGACCACGGTACAGATTCCAACGAGGCACAGTATCAACACGAGCGAGAGCAGGTTTTTCATGATGGACGGTACTCCGTTCTGGCCGGGTGTCCCGCATACACGGATTGCGTGAAGGGTTACGCGCTGATTGTGATTGCCGGCCCGTTCGAGATTGGTCCCTGACAGGTTTCGGCCGGGTACGCTTCCCTCCAAGCGTTCCTCACTGACTCTCGTTCGGCGCTCAATGGCGACTCCAGATACAGCGTGAGCTACGTTGTGGCAAAGCGACGCTCAGATTATACACCTTGGTACCGCACGCCGAATGACGCCCCTAACTCCAGGATCTGCTCACCTCAGGTAATCGCCGGCCCAAAGGCGCGTAAGGAAGGTCCGCCAAGGCACCACCCTGATCTTGCCGATGATCCGCTCTTCCTTCTCAGTGCATACAACCAAGGCATGGTTGGGCTCGAATTCCTCAATGAAGCCATTCAGCGCATGCAAGTCGCGGCCCCCGATACGGCCGCTTCCTTTGACTTCGACGGCGATTTCACCGTTTCCCAAAACGAAATCCACTTCCGAGCCGCTCTTTGTACGCCAGAATTGAATGTCGTATTCCAACTCGCTATACGCTCGGTGAGCGCGCAGTTCCATGTGGATGAAGTGCTCGAACGCCTTGCCGAACGCTTCTCCCCTCGGTTCTGCGATTTCGCGGCGCGTCAGTATGCCGGCGATTCCGACATCGAACAGATAGAACTTCGATGCCTTGCTGATGACCTGCCGGGTCTGCCGTCGTTTGAATGGTTCGACGAAGGAGCCAACTAGCGTGTCGACCAGAATCTGGTAGTACTCTTTGACCGTCTTCGAGTCCACGCCGCTGTCACGCGCGATGTTGGAATAATTGACCAGCTCGCCGTGCGAATAACCCACCGCGTCAAAAAAACGCGAGAATGCGCCGATGTTCCGCGCGAGCCCTTCCGCGAATACTTCCTCCTTGAGGTAGTCATCCACATAGGCGCGCAGTGATCGGCGGTAATGTGGTTGCACATAGTGTGCCGGCAACAGGCCGCGGTTGAGCGCCTGCAGCAGGACGATGTGGGGGATTTCGGTCGAGGTCAGCGGGAACATCTCGAAGCGCCATGCACGGCCGCCGAGCAGATTTGCCTGTCCCCGTTTGAGCTTGCGCGCGCTCGAGCCACATAGGACAAAGTTCAGCTTTTGCGTTTCGATCAGCCACTGTACCTCATCCAATATCGCTGGAACTTTCTGCACCTCATCCAGGATGATAGGTCCCTTGATTTTTGAGAGGTCTCTGGCCAACAACTGCTCGCGCAGCGTTGCGGGATGGCGAGACATTTCCAACATGACATCAGTCTGCAGAAAGTCGTAGTAGACCGAATCCGGGAGATGCGTGTGCAGCCAGGTCGACTTCCCCGTCTTACGTGCCCCCCACAGGAAAGCCGACTGGCCCTTCGGAAGCGCGAAGCGAAGGTGTCGAGGAAAATTACTCATGGATAGAGGTCCGAATTAGTCGAACTATTTCGGAGTATACTCCGCTTTGGTCACGCTTCCGACCGACTATAGACGAGGCTTGTGACTAGTACAAGTTATTGAAAAGTATTATAAATACAGGGCGCATGCACCGCATCCTTCCAGGGTATCGTCGGCGGAGTGACTCCGGCGACCGATGCCAGCGGCAAACCCCTGTTACGCGCTGCGCTACGTCCGGGCAAGCTGTGACGACGGGACCGCGGGCCTGTGGTGTGTGACGAATCGTTGCGCCAGCGCAGGAAGAACGATGAGGTTGAGCAGGGTTGAAGACAGAAGTCCCCCTAACACGGTGACGGCCATGGGCCCTTCGATCTCCTGCCCGGGCCGGCTGAGTCCCACCGCCAGCGGGGCCAGGCCCAGCGCCGTCACTGCGGCGGTCATCAAAATAGGGACCAACCGCTCGTTTGCGCCCCGCATGACCAGTTCCGGCGACCAGGATGCTCCTTCGACCTCCACCAGATGCTCATAGTGCGCCAACTGTAGAATCGCATTGCGGGCACTGATACCGAACACGGTTACCAGACCGACCACGGTTCCCAGTGAGATTCCGAGTCCGGTCACCCAGATTGCAAATACACTGCCAATCAAGGCAAAGGGCAGATTGGCCAACACCAGCCAACTGTTGGCCCGCCAGTGGAACGACAGGAAGAGGATCATCACAATCACGCCCAGAGCAAGCGCCGAGTACAGCAGCAACTCATTTCGGGTCCGCAACTCCGCTTCCGCGGCCCCGGTGAACTGTGCATATACGCCCGCCGGCAACGCGACAGAGTGGGTGATGAGCTGCTGCGCTTCACTGACGACATCCTGAAGGGGGCGTCCGTTTACATTGAATGTCACGACAACCAGACGCTGCCCGGAGTCGTGCAGGATAGAGTAACGGTCGGTCGTGACCTCAACATGAGCAATCTGGGAGAGCGGCACGGGTCCCAGAGGGCTCATGATCATCAGGCTCTGTACCTGGGTCGGCTGGTTTCGAACGCTGTCAGGCAGCAGCGCAACGACATCGACGGTCCGAGTCCCCTGAAAGGTCTGTCCGACCGTGGTCCCTGCGTAAGCCGCCTCGATGGTGTCGAGCACATCCGTAACTTTCAATCCGGTGGCAGCCAACGCTCGTGGCACCAGGTGAATTGCAATCGTCGGGGTGCCACTCTGCCGCTTGAACTGCAGATCCACGATCCCGTTTACCTTGCCGAGGGCCGCGGTGACTTTGTCTGCCGATTTCTCGAGCGTATCCAGATCGTCGCCAAATATCTTGATGGCAACCTGAGCCGTTTCTCCACTCAAGCTCTCACTGATGCGATCGCCCAGGAAGGTGACGACTTCGCTCTGAATTCCTGGATAGCGCTCGAGGATGCCGCGCAGTTCCTCCTGGGCCGCAGTCTGGTCGATAGTCGCGTCGGGCTTGAGCTCCACGTGGAATTCGCTTCGATGCGGGCCCCAGGTGTCCTCGCTCAACTCGGCGCGGCCCACCTGTTGCTCGATGCTCTGGACGTAGGGAAGCGCCAAAACCTGTTTGCTGATGCGCTGACCCACACTCAACATCTCATCCAGTGACGTTCCCGTCACCGAGCTCGAAACCTGCATTACGAAGTGTCCCTCCCGGAAGTCAGGCATGAAAGTGCCTCCGAGGAAGGGAAGGGCCGCCGCCGCCCCGATCACGAGGAGAACCAGGACGGCAACGGTTACCTTCAAGTGCCCGAACGCCTTGCCCACCGCGGAGCGTTGGAACGACTTCAGGCGTGTCAACCATCTAAATTCCGCATGCATGTCCGGCTTTCGCAACAGCAGCGCGCACAATGCAGGCGTCGCGGTGAGAGCCACCACCAACGAGGCAATCACCGCGAAAATGAAGGCAAGCGCCAAAGGCCCGACAAAATGGCCTTGAACACTGGTGGTGAATAACTCCGGCAGGAATACCGCGATGACCACGATCGTCGCGTAGATCACAGGACCTCGTACTTCCAAAGAGGCTTCTGTGATCACCTCGAGGCGTGCTCGAGGGGAGGGCAGCAGCGCATTTTCGCGCAGTCGCCGCATGATGTTCTCGATACCGATGATCGCATCGTCGACCAGGACACCCAGCGCGACAGCAAATCCACCCAGCGTCATCGTATTCAGTGTCAGGCCCATATGGTCCAACACAGCCACCGCAGCCAGCAACGACAGCGGGATCGCCATGAATGCAATGAAGGCAGCGCGGGCATTTCTCAGGAAGACGTACAGCACCGCAAGGATGAGCACCCCGGCAATAGCCAAAGACTCTTTCAGATTCTGCAAGGCGCGCTCAATGAAGGTTGCCGGCCGGTGCAGTCCGGTGTACATCTGGATCCCTTGCTTCTCCAGGGCGGGCCTGAGATCCGCGAGCGCCTTCTCGACCTCCAGGGTCGTGTTCAGCGTGTTGGCGCCATATTGGCTCGCCAACGACAACAGCACACCCGGCTTACCCATGATGAGAGAGTCGCCAAACCGTACCGCCGGCGCCACTTTGACTTCTGCCACATCGCGCAACAGCACCGGAGTGTTGTTTCTAACGCTGATCACAGCCTGACCCACCGCGTTTGCATCAGGCTCTGGTATCGGTGACTTCAACAGAATCCGTTGCGCGGCTGTATCAACCACCCCGGCGCCGCGCAGGGGCAATGCCGCCTTCGCGGCGTCCGCGACTTCGGTAAAGGTCAGGTTGTAGGTCGACAGCTTGCGCATGTCGGGCAGGATCTGGATCTGTCTGACCGCCCCGCCAAACACGATGACATGTGCCACACCGGGCACGCCCAGGAGCCTTGGCTTGATGACCCAATTCGCGGTGTCTCGCAAGGTGTACGCATCAACCTTGTCGGAGACCAGTCCGATCTTCAGCAGATCCATGGTGCTGGATACGAGAGGCGAGAGTTTCGGTGCGCTGACACCCGCAGGCAGCGTTCCACCGAGCTCGGACAAACGCTCCGAAATCCCCTGCCTCGCGACATGCACGTCAACGCCGTCATTGAACGTGATGGTGATGACGGATAACCCGGGTATAGACTCGGATCGCATGGTAGCAATCCCGGCAGAGCCATTGACCGCATACTCGACCTGGCGGGTGACGAGCTCTTCGACCTGCTGGGGCGCGAATCCGGGTGCTTCCGTCTGAATGTCCACCTGCGAGGGTACGAACTCGGGAAACACGTCGAGCGGGGCTTGCGTCGCCTTCCAACCGCCGAGCACGAGCGCAATGATCGTCAGGGCGGTGAGCGTGCCATAATGGCGTACGCACAAACCAACAAGGGATCGCATCATGACTATTCGGGTTCCTTGCTGGGGTTGGTTTCGCGTGCCAGCAGTTGTCCGGCCGCGTGCGTCACGATTTTGTCGCCGGCCGAAATCCCTTCACTGACGAAGTAGCCCTGCGCCGTGGGCCTGCCCGGATCAAACTCAGTCCGCACGAACGTTCCGGCCTTCTCCTCGACATAGCAGTAGAACTTTCCGGCGCTGATGACTGCCGCGGACGCCGGCACCAATACGCCGGTCTGCGTTTCACCGACGGGAGTCCAGGCCAGCAGATGGTCGCCTTCGCCTGTATCACCCTCTTTCAGAATTGCGAAATAGCTGCGACCCGGCACAGTCGCATCGGCAGGTGCGTGCCAGACGGCTTTGGATTGCCAGCTCTTTCCGCCCTGCAGGCCGTCGATGCGTGTCAGACGAATGGTGTGAGGATCGGTGTCACCCAACTGTCCCAATGGGAAAGTTACGTGGACGAGCTTGGACTGTCCGCTGGCAAGCGCCACCAGATCGGCGCTGTTATCCGATTTCTTCCACGGCGGATTGAGCCCAAAAGACGACGACAACTTCTGTCTTGCGAGCTCGAGGGCGGTCTGGTCGGCAATCGCCTGCCGTTCAGCAGTCTCTCGTGTCTCAGCCGGCATTGCGCCGGGAGTTCCCGCCAAACGATTAGTGCGCGTCAGTGCAGCACGACTCTGCCGTTCGGCCGCAATGGCGGTTCTGACTTCAGCCACCGCCATCGCCACGGTTTCGTGAGCCATCACCACCGCAAAGCCCTGTACCTCCGGAGCGTTTTGAATCGACTGCGCTTCGGTTGTCGTGATGCCCATCGCCTCAACCTCTTCGGGTTTGAGCGATACGCCTTCTTCACTCCCACCTTCTGAGGTCTTTGCTTCGTCGCCGCCGTCCTTGCCGGTGTCCTTTGCGTCGGAATGGGCGGATTTGGCGCCGGCGGCAGGCTCATCGGCCGCGGCAGTGGGGTCTGCCTTGGCAGGCGCTTTGTGACAGCCCACCAATATCAGCGTGCTCGCGGCAATGGCGGCCAGCAGGAGGGCGGCATCGAATCGCTGCGTTGTGGATGAGTTGTTGTTCATGAACCGATATTCCGCTGGGTAGGATGATCTGCAGTGGCTGGCTGTGGCGGCTGTGTCCAGCCTCCCCCGAGGGCTTTGCACAACCCAACGAGTGCCTGAAGACGCGCCAACTTGTACTGGATGAACTGGTCGCGGGCCGCATACAACGTTCTTTGGGCCTCGAGCAAGGTCAGGAAGTCTACAGAGCCCGCCTGGTAGCGCAGTTTTGCGCCCTCGAAGGCCCGTTCGCTTTGAGCCACATTTTCAACTTGAAATTCGCGGGCCTGGTTCAAATGTTGGATGGCCGACAAAGAGTTCTCGACGTCATTGAAAGCCGACAGGATCGATGCCTTGTACGCTGACAACAGCTCGCGATCCTTGGCTTCGACCTCGTCTCGCTGCGCTTTCAACTTGCCGTGGTCGAAAATCGGCTGCACGAGATTGGCTCCCAGATTGAAGGAAGGGCCTATGCCGGCAATGGTGAGAACGGTCGCCGGCAGAGCGGGATTCTGAACGCCCCCGGCCGCCGTGAGGCTGAGCGTTGGAAACATGGCGGCGCGGGCTGCCGCCAGATCAGCGTGGCCGGCTCTGAGATTCGTCTCGGCCAGAAAGACATCCGGTCGGCGGGTCAGCAGTTCCGAGGGTAGACCCGCGGCAACTGCGGGCTCGCGCAAGGAGTCGAGCGGTTGCCCCTTCACCTCAAAGTTCTCGGGCGCCCGGCCGAGCAATAAGGAGAGCGCCGTTCGCGCTTCGAATTCGGTCTGCTGCAGGTCAGCGATAGCGATCTGAGCTGTATCGAAAGCCGCCTTCTGGGTCGCCAGATCGATTGGACTCGCCATCGAGACATCGAACCTGGCTTGCACCACATCCAGGAGTTGTTTGGCGGCATCACGGTTCGATTGCGCAACCATCAGTCGCTCGCGCAGCGCCAGCAACTGAAAATACCCACTGGCCACTCCAGCAAGCGCTGTCAGCGCAACAGCATCCTGCTCGGCGCGAGATGCACCGGCGAGTAAACGCGCGGATTCGGCGGTTGCGCGGTTCTTACCCCAGAAGTCGACCTCGTAGCTGGCCGATAGCATGGCCGCCCAGTCGAGCTCGTGCCCGCCACCCTGTGAGGAGTGACCGGCAAAGTAGTTTGCGGTGCCGTTTGCATCGACACTGGGAAGAATGGCGGCGCCTGCCTGCCGCGCACGCGCGTCGGCTTGAGAAACACGGGCACGGGCTGATTCCAGGTCCGAATTCGCTCGGACCGCGGCATCCACCAAGGCACTCAATTCGTCGCTACCGAAGTCTCGGTACCACTGCTGGGCCGGCCATTGCGCCGCGGTAGAACGCACTTCGAATGCCGCAGGGACGTCCTGCGGAGGCGGAGCAACGGCCGGCGCGGCGCAGGCGGTTAAAAGCGCCGTCCCGACCGCAAGAAGCCAATTTTGAGAAGCGGTCATGGAACTCATTGATCCCCCGTTTATGCCCTTTTTGACCCGTGTGTTCGCCGGCGGGCCGAGCCACTAAGAGGCAGGCCGAGGCCTCGAAGCCCCAGGGTGCCCACAATAAGGACAAAGACTTAGGCCAGACTTAGATGCCCGTTGGACGAACTACCAATCTGGTATTCCGCAAGTTCTGAGCAACCCCAGTCGAAGCTCACCCAAGAGCGAGTGCGCAGTCGGGCGGCGCGCGGAATGGCCGACTGGCCACTGATGCATCCGCTATGTCTGGGTTAGTCCCATCGGCTAGCGTTCTTCGGGAAACCCGGACGCTGTACCCTGACTACGCAGAAGCGTTGGCCGGTAGGCGCCTCCATCACTACCCAGCGCTCGAGGCGATTCACCACATTCGCGCCCAACTGGGCCAAGCGGGCTACCTCGGCAGCGATGTCGTCTGTCTCGATATCAATGTGCACGCGGCTCTCGTGGTCTACGCGCTGAATCTGCACGATAGGCTCGTCAGGAGGAGTCTCCAGCATGAGGTAGTTGCCGCGGCTGCCAGGATGGTTGGGGTCCACAGAGCGACCCAGCGCCGCGCTCCAAAAGCGGGCGGCTCCGTCCAAATCGGATGTCTGGCAGTCAATCAGCAGGGCGCAGAGGCGGGAATGATGCATTTGGGTGTTCTCCAATTCTCGACGGATTGCGTGCCATCCAACTAGTGTAATTTATTGTCGCCAGTCGACGGCGCCGAACTTTTGATGTCCCAACAACGTATAGCCCACGCTGAGCGTGGAGACTCTTTGGTGTGAGTCGGGCAGATGCACAGATGCACATAGCGTCCATCGCGAGTAGATTCTGAATACCGAAGCGTCAATCCGTGCAGGTCAAAAACACGCACCGTCAGGAGCACATCAAAGCGGTCAATTGTCTCACTTCCGGTGCTCCCAGAGGCTGCAATTCTGCTGATATAATAACCTCGGGCGGTTGCATCGAGTGCCAATCGATCGCCGCAAATCAATCGGGCTGCAAGAATGGATTCCGGCGCCAAACCGTAATGATAATCGCGTTGACCTTCTCCGTTAGGGCTCGGGCCGGTTACGCCCGCGCCGTGGATGACGCCACCGCCAGCGTATCCAACACCAGCCAGTGCTGTGCCTTGCAACGCCACGCTGTGAGATATCCACCATTGAGCGGTTGTTCCCAAGGCGCCCGCAGTGTTGGACACCCGAAAAATGTTGGGTGCTGAATAATCGTAGATTCCGTATAAACCCCATATTCCCCTGTAAGCCGCGCCGATTTCGTAAGTCGTCCCGTAGAGCAGTCCCCGGCTGAAGACGGACTCGAACGAATTGGCCGTATCCACGCCGACTTCAAAAGCGAAGTAGTCAAATGGACGATCGTAGGAGTACTCAGGTTTGCCCGGCAGTCCATAGCCGATTGCGAATGCAGCGGTCGCGGAGTCTTTTTTCAATGTCTGACCAATCGGGGGCGCGCTCGGATCCGCGTTCACATTGATGCTCGAGGAGTACCTCGTTCTCAAATTTGCGCCCACATCGATGCGCGTGAACACCGCCGGCTCATAACTCCTGAAAACGGGCGAGAAGCGATTGCCGTAAACGAGTCGATTGAAGCCGGTAGAGGGCGAGCTGTGGTTTCTCCTCCGCACTCCTGCAGTCGACAGCAACCTGCATGGCGAGCACGAGAAACGCAGCGAGTTGTAAGTAACGCCGTGTGGCCATGAGTGAGTCGAGCAACGAGGTCGGTGTGAAGTGTGGCGCAATGCACCATGGCCACGGGGTCGAGGCTCGCCCAAGTAAACGAACCGCCATTGACTGGTTCCCGGAAACGCGAGCTTTGCATGAGTCGTACGTGATCGCACTCAGGCCAACCGTGGGGCATCCATTTGCCGCGCACCCGGCAGGGGTCAAACAGGTGCGTGCACGAGCCTTCAACCCCGCGGAAAGACATCAGGGCATAGTTGTCCAAGAAACTCACTGCACGGGACACAGTGCACGCCGTCAATGAGGAGACGCTCTTCGCCACGATACAGGAAATATCGCTGACTCTGGGGATAGTCTTCTGCGAAGGCTGTCAGCCCTCTGAGGTCTTCGGGTCGTATACGATTGGCATTTTTCACTTCCAGCGCATAAAGCCCTGACGGCCCGTATACGACGAAGTCGACTTCCGCACCGGTCCGCGTGTGCCAATAGTGGAGCTGATGTGCGTCGAGCGTGTAGTCGCACCAGGCGTGCAGATGTTGTGCGACCAGTCCTTCGAGCGCGACTCCGTTGAGTTCCGAAGGCGAGTCCAACGGTCCGCGCGGTCGGTTGGCACGGAAGATCCCGGTGTCGAAGAAGTAGAACTTCGGATGTGCCGCCAAGCCACGTTTGGCTCTTTTGGTGAACACTTCGAGCCGGAATCCCAACAGCAGGTCTTCGAGGATCTGCAGATAGTTCTCGACAGTCTTGCGGTTGATATGTGACTCGCGCGCAATATTCGCCAGGTTCAGGACTGAGCCATGTGCAAAACTCATCGTCTCGAGAAAGCGGGCGAAGTCTCCCACGTTGCGTACCAGTCCCTCCATCTGCACTTCTTCGCGAAGATACAGACCGTTGTAGGCCTGGAGGATCTCCTGAGGTTCGGGTGAGGCCCAGACGACAGGCAGAAGGCCCAGGTTCAACGCCTTTTGCAGGTCAAAGCGGCTGCCCAATTCGCAGGCCATGTACGGATGGAGATGTCGTTGCGCGGCACGACCTCCGAGCAGATTGGTACCCTGCCGCCGAAGCTTGCGTGCGCTGGAACCAGTGAGGATGAACTGCTGCCCGGTCTTGCGCTCGATTGCCAGATGGACCGCATCCAACAATGCCGGCAGCTTTTGGATTTCGTCGATGACAATGTGCTTCTTGTCGGGGCTCGCCTCGAGAAGCGCGATCAGTCTTTCCGGTTGACTCGAGTACTCTCGCAGGACTGCAGCGTTGAGCAGATCGATTCGCAGAGCGTTCTTGAACCGCTCCTGGCACCACGCTGTCTTGCCGGTGCCGCGGGGTCCCAACAGAAAAAAATGCCCCCGGGGTGCCCGAAGCGCTCGGGGAATGAAAGACGTCGTCATCGCAAAATGGCAACCATGATTCCATTTTGGATCGCATAATGGCAATTATGATGCCATTTTGCAACGACTCTCGTCTGAGATCCGGGCACAATCCGGTTTAACCTCTTGAATTCACATATTGTTTCGGCGAGTCACGATTCGGCTATCCGGAAATCTACCCATAGAGAGAGGACTGTTCGCCGCCCGGCGTGGACCAGGACGCCGCCTGTATGCTGCCCGCAGCCCGATCAGGGCCAGCAAGGCTGCGATGTCAAGATATCCCACCGCACCGCCCCCGCCACCGCCACTTCCCTTGGGGGGTATAACAGTCACTGCTGCTTTCATATCAACAGTGACCAGTGAGGGTGCTGATACAGAACCCTGATTGTCAGCTACGGTGTAGGCAAACGTGTCCTGACCGGTATATCCAGCAGTGGGCGTGTAGATGACGGAACCATCTCCAATGATGGTGACCGTACCGTGTGCAGGGTTGCTCGTGATGCGGATGCTCGAAGGATCGAGCGACCCATCCGAGTCAGTGTCGTTTCGTGTCCTTCAGCATGAAAGTGCCTGCCTGAGTGCCATCCGTCACCCAGGGCTCGCTGCCGGTGGGAGTGCTCTGCACCGGGAAATAGGCCTTCGAGCCGATCACCGTTACGTTGGTGATCTGGCTGAGCGGCGGTGTGTCCAGCGGTGTCGTGCCCGCCTGAGTTCCGTCGCTGATCCAGAGTTGAGGCGGTGACGTGCCTATCAGGGCTTCCAGCAGCAGCTTGCCACTCAGCACACCTACGGGCCAAACAGAAGTGAAGTTGCCATTTTCGGACGGAAACGTCGCGGTCACCACCGTGTCCGCGGCGGTGCCGTCGGTTTTCCAAAGTTGCGAGGAGCTCGTCGAGTCGTAGCTTGCGAAGTAGAACTGGCCGTTCAGCACGGTTGGGGTGGGACCCGGCGCCGACAGCAAACCTGTGACATTGGAAACCTTTACGGTCCCCGCGCTGGTGAGCGACTCCGGCATCACATTCTGGATCATGCGCGTACCAGCAACCGTGCCGTCACTGATCCAGGGCTCGATTCCGGTGAGCGAGTCGGAGGCCTGGAAGAACAAGAGGCCGCCGTCGACCAGGGCACGCTCGTTGTTGACAAACTGAGGGGTGTTGCGCAGGGGCGTAAGCGTGTTCGTCTGTGGGGCGTATGCAGACAGATGCTTGGTGAAACCGTTCGTGTTATCGAGGGTATAGATGAAAGCGAGCGTGTCATCGCCCCCGATCTCGTTGACACCGAAGCCGGTAATGTCGACGGCACCAACATCGGTGAGTACGTGAGTTCCCGACTGGGTTCCGTCGGTTACAGCGAGCCGCCAGTCACCGCTGCCAGCGCTCGCACTGGTGGATACCGCGAAGTAGCCGTGTGTCCCGACGGCACCCAACATTGTCTGAGGGCCGAGATTCGGATACGCATGTGCTGAGATGAGCGGTACCGTTCCCTGCTCGGTGCCGTCGGAGCTCCAGATATATGCTCCATGTATTCCATCGTCTCCCTGGAATATCGCTCGGTCGCCGACTCGGAGGAGTTGCGTGTCCTGGTAGCCCAAGCCCCCGGCTTGTGCCGTGAGGCTGATATCGAGCGCGATCCCGTGCTTTCTCGTGCTGCCGCTGCGGGCGACTGTTCCGGAGACGCCGATGTGGCTCACCAACAATGGGCGACCGGAGACGGCTGCCCGTATCGTGCGCGAGAAGTTCGGGACGTCCGTTGCACCTCCCACGTCCGCTGTTACAGCCGCAAACCCTGACGAGGGGCGCTGGATGGATCTTTTCTCTCCGGCCTGGCGCCGCTGTACGCTCGTGGCCTGCGCATTTTTCACGTGCCTCGTGATTCCTTACTTTGCTGTGGGCACTTTTGTCGCGCAGGTGATGTTGGCAATGAACATTGAAAGCGGTTACGCCGGCGGGCTGATCTACAACATCTCGCTTCTCGGTGGCGCCATCCTGGGACTCGCGATTGTCGACCGCATTTCGCGCAGACGTTTCCTGATCGGCAGCTTCTGGATTGCGGCTGCATCGACTCTGGCGCTGACGTTGTGGAATCCGTTACCCGCATTAGCCATGACGGTTTTATTCGCGGTGTTCGCGGGTGTCCTGTCGGCTGCATCCAACCTGGTGTATGTGTACCTGCCTGAGCTGTTTCCCACGGCTCTGCGGGCTTCGGGGATCGGCCTGGCGAGCGCCGTCAGCCGCATCGGCTCGGCGTTCAGTACATTTCTGCTCCCCGTTATCGTGGCGAGCTACGGCATTCACGCAGCCCTTGCGGCGTGTGTTGCCGTGCTCGCCGCAGGAGCTGTGATCTGTCAGCTGTGGGCACCGGAGACACAGGACATCCGGTTGGAAAATCTGGATCAGGGCGGATGAGCGGCCAGCCTGTCACACGGGTAGACAATTCCGCCTTCCATCCGGGGCCGGGGGCACTCACCGCGCCCCCTTTCCAGGGCCGACTGCAAATCAACCCGACGCAGATGCAGTTCGCCCCGGAGTTGGCGAATTCCGGGGTCGGCGGGCGTGATGCGCGCCTGTTTCCTGGCAGCCACTTGGATTTTTTTACGTTGGAGGACATTCTGGTTCCGGTCCAGCGCGGGACGATGGTGGGAGAGGGTTCGCTGCTCAGCTATTGGAGCGTGATCCCGCAGTTTGGGCGCGTCTGGCGGGACGACCGTGATGCGGATGGTTGGAACCGAGCGGCCTTTCCGTTGATGCTGGTCAACGATCTCGAGAATCACGCGCATCAGGGGCTGGCTTCGTTTCGGTACAGGGGCGGGGACGTCAGTGACCTGTGCTTTCAGTTTGTGCAGCAGACGGCCCCTTACCTGGTGAAGCCCCATTTCGTTGCGTGGGGATCGGCAAAGACTGCACTCGCCGAGGACCCGGCACCTCACCTCGCTGGGGAGCGCGCGGCGGCGCGGCAGCAGCTCGATGCCCGGTTGCCGAATCGCCCATGGTCAGATCTGACATCCGAGGTTGCGCCGGGTGTATTGGACGGATTCGGTGGTCCGTTGGACCCGCAGTGGACTGTTGCAATTGCGCTGGTTCGGGACGGGGCTTTGTATTATCGAGCTGCCGGCGATTATCCGTACCCCCTTGAAATGCGGTTTGGGGTGCGGTCGGTGATGAAGAGCGTTGCCGCGCCTTTGTCACTGCTGCGGCTCGCGCACCACTACGGGCCTGACGTGCTTGCGCTGAAGATCGGAAAGTATGTGGCGGGGCTGCATCCGAAGTTTGATTCGGTGAGTTTCATCGATGCGGCCAGCATGGCTACCGGGTTCGGGGGCACGGGTACGTTGTGCACGCAGCCGAATGACTTCGAGGATGGTTATTTGGAAGCCGACTACGATGGTTGGTATCTGGCACCTTCGCATGACGAAAAAATAGCGCACATGGCGAAGTGGCTCAGCCCGTATCCGTGGGATCCGGGTACCGTCACGCGCTATCGCGATCACGACTTCTATGTGTTGGGGGCGGCGGTCGATGGCTTCCTGAAGTCCGTGCGGGGACCGGATGCCGATGTCTGGGACATGTTGTGTGGGGAGGTGTTTGGACCCTTAGGTATCGCGCCCACTCCAGCGGTCGGCTCCACTACCTTCCCACCATGTGGGGCTCAGGCGAAAGCGAAGTGATTCTCTACCCCAACGGACTCGTTTCCATCCGCATCGGCAAAGCGGCAGGACTCGAGCCGGGCGTGAAAGCGTTTACGGGAGAAGGACCGCATACCATCCAGGCGGTCGAGCGGCTGAGGGCTCTGGATTGAAGCGCATCAGCCGCGCCAATACACTTGCCGCTGTCGGGTAAGCGGTGCGAGTGCTTTTGAGCAACGGCCGCAATCCGGCTCTGCTCGGCCGTCGCACGCTCCATGCCATTGAGCGTGCCGCGAGCGAAGCTCGCCGCATTACGCTGTAGGAGTTACTTGGCCACTCGCGGCTTGGGCCGTCGTGTGCGGCGCGCAGGTTTAGATCCGCGTCGCTTATCCAGTAGATCTGTTGCTGACTGCTGGACGGCATGCCATACGAATCGAATGAATGGCATCGCATCGCCGTCCACCTGCGCCTGCTCGATCGTCCTAAAGAAAGGCACGCGCTCATCGCTGCGAATGGTGACCCAAGGCAGACCCGCACTGAGCAGTACGTGATTCATCAGCAGCCTTCCAAGCCGACCGTTGCCATCCATGAAGGGGTGGATCGTTACAAACTCCAAATGTACGAGTAGGGCGCGCGCAATCGGCGACAGATTTTTCTTGGCGGCAAAACGTTCGAGCCCACCGATCAGATCCGGAATCTTTTTCGGGTTGGGTGGTATATAGCGCCAGCCGCGCAAACCCACGCTGGAGTTTCGCCAGCCGCGCAAGGCGGCCGAATCGGTAATGCCCGCATCCACTGACGGACGAAATAGGGCCTCATAAAGATCCAGGATCAGGTCAGTGTCGACTGGTGCCTTCTTTTGAGCGCGCGTAAGCACTTCGTTGAAAGCGACCGAGTAGCCTTGAATCGCCATGGCAGCTTGGAGAGTTTCTCGATCTTGCGGTCCATCGGGCAGGGGATCGCCGCGCACGATGGCGTCCGATATCGCGCGCGATATCCGATAGCCTTCCATCGTTGTGCTGTGGTAGGCGTCGTACGCCTTTACCTGCTCTGCGCCAGCGTGCAAAGTGCGCCACGGGAATGTTGAAAGCGCTTTGGCCTGCGTACCGACTACCGCTTGAATTTCTGTTTCCTGCCGTGCAAGCCGCATGGCCTGTTCATCCAACCAAGGCGAGCCGCTTCCTCGCGGAGCGTCTTGCAGTACGGATGGAACTTGAATGCGCGTCCCGATGCCCGTCCGCGACGGAGAGTTGATCCGGGCAGATACGCGGCGCGCCGCAGCGTTGAGTTGTCGAGCCAAGGGGCCGTTGTTGAGCGCGCTTGCCACGTCAGCGAGTCGTTGCAGAGTGGCAGCTCGTGGGTTTTCAGTGGAAGCACTTTCCAGTTCCGGCGTTAGGATGATGAGATGTCTGAGCCATGCAGACACTGACTCGATACCGGCCGTGAGTTCGCGTTCGTCCAGCGTGGCGAGCAGGTCGGCGGCAGACAGAACTGGAATTTTGGCCCCGCCAGGCGCATTGATGAGGCTCAGTCTTCCGGCAGGAACGGCCCGCGGGCGCAGACGCAGGACGAAACCCGGCTCCAGCGGAAGTGCGTACTCGCTTTGGTTGGCGCTTTGATAGGCGAGCAACTCATCGGGAGGCGAGAAGTCCTCGAGGTGAAGCTTGATTGCACCCAGTCCTGCTATTGCTGCTGGTGCATATCGCCCCAAAACCAGGGCCGCGACGGGCCAGTAATTTGCGAGGAAAAGTGCACGCCGATCCGGCGGCCGTTGAGCTGTCAGGATCCACGCGCGTTTTCCGGCGACGTCCATGACGAGTCCTTCCTGCCGAAGAACGCGGGCTACAGACGCCGATGGGGCTAAAGCGGGTGACACCACGTAACGGCCGGCGTCGGCGTGCTCTTTCCACCAACGGCGTGCCTGTTCGATGGGTGACGGTCGCGGCATGCCCAATGTCCGTAAAAAATGATAGCCAATTCCCGTAATTATTATTAGCCAATTTCCGTGAAAATGATATTCTGATTTCCCACCGGTGCGGCAAACTTGGCTATGCACCGGCCGCCCGAGGCTGCCAGCCGCGGCAGGCCGATCCACGTGAAGTTGTCCTTGCGCACGAGGTGCCCCGGATCCGAGGCGCTGAACCCAAGATCGCCTATGCCGTGATGGCTTGGCTCGCCAAGCACCGTAGGGCGCGGACTGCTTCGCTGATTGCCCGGTTGCGACGGGCGGTCAAAGACCGCGAACTTCCTCCACAAACGGATGTAGAGATGTTGGGAGACTGTTTTGCCGCGCTACTACACGGCCTGTCGGTTCAAGCCCGGGATGGAGTGCCGAGGCGCAGATTACTCGCTCTGATTCCTCCAGCATTACGGTTGCTCGATCATCCTGGATAGCTGTTCGCTCCGGGGCGAAGGAAGCAGGCAGCTGAGATCCACGGCGCCGAACGACCGTGTGCGATAACCAAAGCAAAACTATGGTCTGAAGAAGGCTTCGGCCGCGCCATCCGCGCCATCCGTTCGCGCACACTTGCGCAGCGGAGGGGTGGATTCATGCGCAGCAAGCTGTTCGTTCCGGGGTCGCGTCCCGAGCTCTTTGCGAAGGCGCTCGCCAGTGACGCGGACGCGATCTCCTTCGACGTGGAGGACTCGGTTCCTGAGGATGCGAAAGTCCGGGCCCGTGAGCAGATCGCGGATTTCCTGCGTTCAAGCACCTCCAGGGAATCGTTGAGAAACAAAATTATTATTGTGCGGGTCAATGCAGTGACCTCGCGCCACTTTGAGGGGGACCTCATTGCATTCGCGTGTCCGCAGGTCGCACTGCTGAACTTGCCAAAGGCTCAGAATGTGGTCGATATACAGGTGGCTGCGGCGACTCTCGACCGGGTCGAAAGGGGCACCGGGCTCGACCGGCCGATGCGCCTGCTCGTCAACATTGAAACACCTCGGGCCGTACGCCACGCGTGTGAGCTTGCCGACGCGCACCCCCGCGTGGCGGGTCTGCAACTCGGGCTCACCGATCTGTTCGAATCATTGCGGATCGATCGGCAGGATATGCATAGCGTGCATACGGGTATGTTTGCCGTGCGTCTGGCGAGCGGCGAGAGTGGGCGTTTTACCTATGACAGTGCATTCCCGGACGTGGCCGATGAACGTGGGTTTCGTCGCGAAGCCGAACTGGCGCGCCGGATGGGTTACATTGGCAAAAGCTGTGTGCATCCAAAGCAAGTGGCCATTGCTAATGAGATTTTCCGGGTCGATGAACTGCAGCTCGAGTCCGCGCGGCGCATCGTGGCGGCAGCGCGAGAGGCGGCCGCCGCGGGTAGAGGCGCGTTTCTACTCGATGGGCGCATGATCGATCTGCCAATCATCAAACGGGCTGAGGCTCTGCTGGCCGCAGCGAACGAATCGACCCCTCTCTCCTGATGAGTACGCTGCAGGGGGTACGCACAGTACTCATCGCTCTGCTGCTGTTGCTGGGGTGTGACATCGCTGCTGCGTTCACTGCTGGCAACGTCTCCTCAATCCGCACGACGCAATTGCCTCCGGTTCCCAACGACAGTCAGCTGATCGGGCTCGCTGTTATCGACGGGCGGCCAGTGGTGATCCAGTCTGGGGGTGCATCGATTCTGAAAACGGACCGCAGTGGCTGGAGCCCTGCGGATTGGAGACAACCTGCTGCCAATCCGCTGATTCGCGGCGTCATCGGCGATGGCCAGCGAGCATTTGTTCTCATGGGTGGTGGCGAGCGCCGGGATGAGGTCAGTCGAGTTGCACGCCTGGAGTTCGATGGTGACGCGCTCAGACTGAGGGCACTCTCACCGCTGCCCGTCACACTCACTTCCGCGCTCGGCACGACGCAGGGCACCGCGGTCTTCCTTGCTGGTATCGGATCGGACGGCGTCTCGCGGCTGCTCGAGCTTTCCTTATTCGCCGGGCCGGAATCGTGGACCACACACGCGGGTTGGTCCGGCGGCGGTAGGCCCACGTCGCTCGTCATACAGAACTCGGCTGTCTATCTCACGGTGCGCAGCGGCGAACACACAACAGACCGCATGCTGCGCTGGTCGAACGGTGCAGGTTGGCGGGCAAGGGCTGACGCGCCCGGAACGATCGTCGTTGGATCAGGTCGCGCAATCGGCCAGGCGCATGTGCTCTATCTCATCCACGACCCCGGCCCTGCCGCGAGCCTGATGAGCTTTCACACGATCTCCGATGCGTGGGCGCTGCTTCCCTATCGTCGCACCGGCGACATCATCGGCGCTGTGGCGTGGGGAAATGGCGTTCTGTTGGCACGTGAGTCCGACGGCCGTCTCGATCTCGAAACAGCCGATCTTCACCCGGGGCCCAGGCACCTCAGCAGTCTCGACTGGATCATCGTCATCCTTTACCTGGCCGCGATGCTGAGCGTGGGTTTCTATTTCTACGTGCGCGCCAAACGCGGCTCCACGGCGGATTTCTTTGTCGGCAGTCGCTCCATCCCATTCTGGGCAGCGGGTGTTAGTCTCTATGCGGCCAACGTCAGCTCCATCAGTTATCTGGCGATCCCCGCCAAGGCATTCGAGACGGACTGGCAATACATGACCGCCAAGCTGGTGACCGTGCTCGGGCTCGTGTTCGTCGCCATCTGGGTTGTACCGGCTCTACGGCGGCTCAACCTGGTATCCGCATTCGATTACCTCGAGAGGCGCTTTAACCCGCCCATACGCATGCTCGCCAGTGCAACGTGCATAGCGATGAATGTGGGCGGCCGCATGAGCGTGGTGTTGTTTCTGCCGGCGCTTGCGATTGCCACCATAACGGGTGTTGATGTGGTGTGGACCATCCTGATCATGGGCGTGTGTACCATCATCTACACGACAATGGGGGGTATGCGGGCCGTGGTCTGGACGGACTTCATTCAGGTCCTGGTACTGATGAGTGGCGCGTTGTTCGCCATCGGCTTCGTCATTCACTCCCTCGGCGGCGCCGCCATTTACCGAACCGCGATAGCCTACGACAAGACGAGGCTGCTCAATTTCAGCTTCGACCTGACTCAGCCGACGGTCTGGGGTTTCATTCTTCTCATGCTCTGCGACACGGTGCTGACCTTCCCCAAGGATCAGGTGCTGATGCAGCGGACGCTCGCGACCTCGTCCGACAAGAACGCTGGCCGCTCGGTCTGGATTTTCGCGGCGGTACTGCTGCCGGCAGGACTTATCTTTTACATCATCGGTACGGTACTGTTCGCGTATTACAAAGCGCATCCCGAGCGAATGGACCCGCTGTTGCCGATCGATGCTACGTTTCCCTCGTTCATTGCGACGGAGCTACCTGCCGGCGTGACCGGGCTCATTATCGTAGGACTGTTCGCGGCCGCGATGGGCTCACTTTCCGGTATCATCAACAGCGTGGCGACGCTGCTATCGGTCGATTTCTACGAGAAACTCGTGAGAAACCCGACGCAGCAGAAGAGCGTGCGTTTTGCGGAGTGGATGAGCGTGGCGATCGGTTTCGTCGGCATCGGATTGGCATTGCTTTTGTCCTTCCGTGACATTCACTCGCTGCTCGACCTGACTATCGAGCTGGCGGGACTTCTGGGAGGCGGCTTTGCCGGGGCCTATACCCTTGGCATGTTCACGCAGCGGGCCAACTCCGCGGGTGTTGCGATCGGTATGGTGACCGCCATTGTCGTGACTCTCGTCGCCTGGTCGAAGGGACTCGTTCATCCGTACTTTTATATCGTCATTTCAATCTTGGTTTCTATCGTAGCCGGGTACGCAGCCAGTCTGTTGTTTCCGGCGCCACGGCAGTCGCTCGAGGGCCTGACGGTGCGATTCGGCAGGGATCGCGGGCCTTTGAGAGCGGAGGAGAGTCCGCAATAGACACCCAGTTTCTGAAAACCTTCATTACGGTCGTCGATCAGGGATCGATGGCTGCGGCCGCGCGCGTATTGAATATCACCGCTGCCGCGATTGCGCAGCAGATACATACGCTGGAGCGCGAGTTAGGTGTGCCGCTCATCGTGCGTGTTGGCCGTACGGTACGCATGACGGAAGAGGGTGCGCGCATCCTGGACCGTGCACGCAATCTTGCTCGTGATTTCGCCGATCTGCGTAGCATCGCGAACGACAACACGATCGCCGGGGAGTTGCGCCTCGGCGCCTGTACGACGGCGCTCGTCGGAATCCTTCCGGAGGTCCTCGCACGGATGGTCGCGAAGTTCCCCAACATCAACGTCTACATCCGACCGGGTTATTCCGCGCAACTCTACGCTGCCGTGGAAAGCGGAGAGCTCGATGCGGCCTTCGTTCTGCAAGCGCCGTACGAGCTCCCGAAGACCTGCGATTGGCAACTGTTGCGAGAGGAGCCCTTGATCGTGCTCGCTCCGAAGCACCTGGGTCATCGTGATCCACACGATCTGCTGGCAAACGAGCCACTGATCCGCTACGACCGGACGCAATGGGGTGGGCGCCAGGCGGATGAATATCTGCGCAAGGTGGACATCACGCCTTGCGAGCGTTTCGAGCTCAATGCGCTCAACGCCATTGCGGTCATGGTCGATCGGGGGCTGGGTGTCTCCCTGGTACCGGATTGGGCGCCGCCCTGGCCGGAAGGCCTGGAGCTAGCGCGTTTACCGCTTCCCGAGCCTTCCGTGTCCCGGTGTATCGGGATCATCTGGTCGCGGGCCAGCGTGCGCATGCGGCTGGTCACAGTGTTGTTAAAAGAAAGCATGACAGGAGCCGACTAACCCAACAGAAACTCATGTCTGAACATAGTAGCGGGCGGTTCCTTTCCGGGCATCGAATTCATAGGCTCGTCGGCACGGTGCTATAAGAGGGGGGAAGCATGAACAAGTCACTGTGCTCGACGTTTGGGTTGATCGTTCTAGGTACCACATCCATGGGGGTATGTGCGCAGCAGGAAAATGCTGAGCCAACCACCACTGCTGCGCAGCCGCGGGAAGCCAGTTCCTTGGACGACTTCCATGGACCGGAGGTCATCGTCACGGGCACGCGCGCTGCGAAGGCCGTCGACAAGATCCCGGGCGCAATCACGGTGATCGCTCCAGCTGAAGTGCAGCGGGAGCTGACACTAACCGAAGATGCTACGGCAATACTTGCGCGCTCCGTGCCCGGCTACTCCGAATCTTCGCAGGAACTGAACACGATCGGTGAAACGCTGCGCGGACGCGAGCCGTTGCGTTTGTTTGACGGCATTCCACAGAGCACACCTCTGCGCGACGGCGCCCGCAGCGGTACCTTCGCCGACATGGGCACCATCGAACGCATCGAGGTAATCAACGGGCCGTCTGCCGCAGAAGGCATCGGTGCCGCCGGCGGTATCATCAACTACATCTCCAAACGGGTCACGGAACCAGGCACCAAAGTCAGCGTCACGACGAGGTTTGGCTCGCAGTTCAACAGCGATAGCAACATCTGGAAAGTTGGTCTGAATGTCGCTCACAAGCAGGATGCGTTCGATCTGGTATTTGGGAGTGCGTTTGTCGATCGCGGCATCACCTATGACGGTGACGGACGCCGCATCGGCCTGAGCGCCTCCACCTCTTTGGCGGATTCCCGGCAGAAGAACGTCTTCCTGAAGGTTGGCACCGATTTCGGGGCAGACAATACGCAGCGCTTGCAGTTGTCGGGAAGCTGGTTCAAGTTGGGCACCGAGGGTAACTATCACTGGGTCGAAGGCAACCGCGCGCTCGGCATCCCGGATACGGCCGAGCGGGGGCCGCCGCTCGGTACGGACGGCGTTTCCATCGCCGGCACTGAGTTCAACGAGTTCAAGCAGGCCGTGCTGTCCTATCGGAATGACGCCCTGTTGGGCGGCTCCTTCGGAGCTGACCTGTATTACGCGCACCAGGCGATGCGCTATCCCGGCGACAACAGCATAGATCGGCAGGACCCCCTCATCGCGCCAATCGGCGAGCTCGTCGACCAGTCAGAGATCGTGTCGCAGAAGAAAGGCGTGCGCACCTCCTGGACGCGACCCGATGTGTTTGGTCTCACAGGGCTCGAACTGCATGTCGGCGTAGACGCCGTCCAGGACGAGACGCAGCAGCGCCTGGCACTCACGGATCGCATCTGGGTGCCGCCGATGGACTACAAGAGCCTGGGGCCTTATGCGCAGCTCTCGTACGATATCGGACCGGTGACGGTTAGCGGCGGGCTTCGGCACGAGGACGGCAGGGTCAACGTGGACGACTACACCACTACCTGGTATCGAAACCGGGAGTTTGTCAAAGGCGGCACTCTGAAGTACAAGGATAACCTGACCAACGCGGGTGTGATCTGGCGCATTACCCGAGAGTGGTCGGTGTTCGGCTCGTACAGCGAAGGCTTCACATTGCCCAACGTGGGAATTCCCCTGCGAAACGTTAACACTCCTGGCCGGTCGGTGGAGGGCCTGCTGGATCTGCAGGCGATCATCTTCAAGAACAAGGAAGGCGGCTTCAACTGGCGTGGGCAGCGGGCAAGTGTCGGCGCATCGTACTACGAGTCGAAGTCGGACCTCGGCGCTTCGTTGGCCGTTGATCCTGTGACGCAAGACTTCGTGCTCAACCGCGCTCCGGTAAAGATCAATGGTGTGGATTTCACGGCGGACTATCGAGTGACGCCCGACTGGAAAATCACAGCGTTGTACGCGCACGTGGTTGGTAAGACAACCTCCCCGGGAGACCCGACCGGGCCATTGAACACCACGCTGGGTGTAATTAATATCAGCCCGGATAAGGTGAACGGTTCCGTTGAATGGCGCTTCCTGCCGAACGGCTCGGTGGTCGTGGGTGCCACTTCGCTTCTTGGCCGGAATATCAACGAGGGCAGCAGCGCGGCGGAGCACACGCATGGTTATACGACATACGATTTGACAGTAAACTACGATGCGCAGAAGTTTGGTGCGATCTCGCTTGGGGTCGAGAACCTGACCAACAAGTTCTACTTCCTGTCGAGCTCGCAGGTCGACTACTACCGCAACTATTTCGCCGGCCGCGGCCGGTTGGTGTCACTGACGTATCGCTATGAGTTCTGAGGTCGCGGGCGGGTGTTCATGAATCAGCTTCCCGGTACGGTCCTGGTTGCGGGCTCGGCCAACGTTGATTTCGTGGCGCGCGCTTCGCATGTGCCCGGACCCGGAGAGACCGTACTGGGGCGCGATTTTGCGATCTTTCCCGGGGGGAAGGGCGCGAACCAGGCGGTAGCTTGCGCGCGCGCGGGCGGTGTGGCGACTCGAATGCTCCTGGCTCTCGGCGAGGACGTCTTCGCACCGTTGGTCGAGGAGTCCTTGCGCGGGGCTGGAGTGCATCTGCACATCGTGAGGGTTTCGCAACACTCTACCGGCGCGGCATTCATTTGCGTGGCCGATAACGCGGAGAACGCGATTACCGTCGCCCCCGGTGCAAACTCGATGCTGCGCGCCGTGGATCTGCCCGATTTGGAAGGTGTGAAGTATCTGTTGCTGCAGCTCGAGACTCCCTTGGGGACGGTGATCGATATCGCGCGCGCGGCGAGCGCGATAGGTATTTCTGTCGTGCTGAACGCTGCGCCCGCGCAGCCCTTGCCTGATGAGTTGCTCGATCTCATCGACGTCTTGATCGTCAACGAGGATGAGCTGACGACGGTTGCGGGGCATGGCGGCTCGGTCGCACAGAGGCTGGAGTCAGTTGAAGTGCCTATCGCGATCGTCACTTTAGGGCCGCGCGGCTGCTGCGCGCGTGCGACGGGAGGATTTTTCCTGCAGCCCTCATTCACAGTAGCGCCCGTGGATACGACCGCGGCCGGCGACACCTTCTGCGGGGTTCTGGTCGCTGGCCTTCGTTCGCAGGCTACACTACAGCAAGCCTTGCGCAGAGCGACTGCTGCGGCGGCGCTCGCGACGACGCGAGTCGGGGCACAGTCGAGCATTCCGACGTACGACGAAGTGGAGGCTCTGTTGCGTTCGGAGCACGGCACACAAAGCAACAACGACGCGCTCGCGGCGCAGTACGAACTGATTACCTACTGCGGTCTCCAAAGCGCTAATCTCACTCCTTCAAACTAGGCGCCAGCTGCGAATATACTCATGAGCTCCTCAGCGCTCCACACGACCACCGACTACAAATTCTCGCACGCGCTGACGGGACCCTATCTTCCGCCGCCCGGCAAAGTGCCCGGTTGGCCTTTGACCGCCATCGGTCACTGGATGATCGATGTCAACGCGTCTGCCGAGAGCTGGATCCGCGGGCTGCGCGAATGGCGGCAGGAACACTTGATCCGCATCGGCTTCGACGATTCGATCTATCGACGCCCGGAGCTGCAATGGGCGCAGCGCAATTTTGTGCACGCCTTACTGATGGTGGAAGATCGATTTTTCTACGACGCGAACGAATCCCGCTATGAGGTAGACCGGTATCTCGATGATCTCGAAACCCGCTTCGGCGGCATCGACAGCGTGCTCATCTGGTACGTCTATCCCAACATTGGCGTGGATGACCGCAATCAATTCGATCTGATACGCGACCTTCCCGGTGGCCTGGACGCGCTGCGCGGCGTGGTGACGGATTTTCATCGGCGTGGAGTCAAAGTCTTTCTGCCGACCACGCCATGGGATAACGGTACGAGCGCATGCGGCAAGCCTCATTGGGTGCTCATGGCGGAGTTGGTCAAAGCGATCGGCGCGGACGGCATCAACGGCGATACATACAGCGGTTTGCCGCGCGCTTTCTTTGATGCATGCGACGCTGTGGGCCGTCCTGTGGTCCTGCAGCCTGAGACCACCGCCCAGGCAGGCGATCACATTCTCACTTGGAACGTGCAAAGCTGGACAAAAAAGATCCCGCAGGACGTCATTCCGGTCGTAGCGAAGCTCAAGTGGCTCGAGCCGCGTCACATCCTCACCATCGAAAATCGCTGGAGCCGCGATCGCAACAACGACCTGCAGCATGCGTTCTTCAACGGAATCGGTTACCACGCGTGGGAGAACGTCTGGGGCATCTGGAATCAGCTCACGCCACGCGATGCCGAGACACTGAGGCGTGTGGCGCTGATCCAGCGCCAATTCGCGGCGCTGCTCGTGAGCGCTGATTGGACTCCATACGAGAAGACATTGGAGGCGGGCGTGTTCGCGAGCCGTTTCCCCGGAAGGAGTTCGGCGCTATGGACGCTCGTGAATCGCAATGAATACGAAGTGGACGGAGATCAGATCGCGTTCGAGCACGTGCCCGGCACAACGTACTTCGATGTCTGGAACGGCCAGCGCATGGAGCCCCGTTTCGATACCGGCCGTGTGGTGTTGGCAATGCGCCTGGAAGGCCGCGGGTTTGGCGCTATCCTCGCCCTGGCTCCAGACTCGAAGGTCCAGGGTCTGGATCGTTTTCTCGAGCGCATGCAAGAGACCGCTCGCGCGCCGTTGCGATCGTTTTCAGCTGAGTGGAAATCGTTGCCTCAGGAAGTCGTGAGCATCGAGCGCACACGGCGGGTAGCGCAGGCGCCGGAAGGTATGGTCAGGATCCCCGCCGCGCAGTTCGATTTCGCGGTTCAGGGCATCGAGATCGAAGGTCAGACCTGGGAAGGTGTTGATGTTCAGTATCCCTGGGAGATGAGCCCGCGCAGAAGCCACCGGCACCGGATATCGATCGAGACCTTTTACATCGACCGACATCCAGTTACCAACGCGCAATACAAGGCATTCCTCGACGGGACCGCCTACCGCCCCAAGGACGATCACAATTTCTTACGGCACTGGGACGACGGCAGACCTCACGAAGGTTGGGACAACAAGCCGGTGATATGGGTATCCATCGAAGACGCACGCGCGTACGCGCAATGGGCGGGCAAGCGCCTGCCACACGAGTGGGAATGGCAGTACGCAGCGCAAGGCGATGATGGCCGCCGGTACCCTTGGGGCAATGAATGGAATCCGGAAGCGGTTCCGGAACCGGCTTGCGGCCGCGAGATGCCGGTACCCGCCGACGTGAATAACCATCCTGCCGGCGCAAGTCCGTTCGGCGTCATGGACCTGGTTGGCCACGTTTGGCAATGGACGGATGAGTACATCGACGCTCATACGCGCGCAGCAATTCTACGAGGGGGCAGTGCATATCAACCCCAGACCTCGCATTGGTATTTCCCGCAAGCGTATCGCCTGGACCAGCACGGCAAGTACCTGCTGATGGCGCCCTGCAAAGACCGTTCGTCTGGAATTGGTTTCCGCTGCGTGATTGATGTCTGATGGCACGAGTAACTCCCGGCACGCAGCATCGCCCATCGTCTGCATTACACTTCGCTGCGCCCGAGGATGTGCATTTGGGAGGTGTGCTGGGTGAAGCCTTGGCCGCCAACCATCTCGGTCGGCTGTCACATTTCATCGTCAATGAGACCAGCCCGGCGATCGCCGTCTTCGATCCGGCAAGCGTGTGTACCAACCATGCAGGAGACTGGTACGGCGAGCATGCGGGTAAATGGTTGTACGCCGCCGCAAAGGCGGCGGCGCGTACCCGCGATGAGGCACTGCTCGAGAACGCTCGGCGTGTCGCAGACTATCTGGCGGGTTTGCAGGACGCGGCGGGTTATTTGGGGAACTACGCCCCAGAGCGCCGCTTCATGCACAAGCAGCCATCGAAACCGTTGACGTGGGACGGCGCGCCTTTCGCGCGCACGTGGGACATCTGGACGCATTGCTACCTGATCCTGGGACTGCTCGAGGTCCATCGGCATTTTCCCAACGCACGTTATCTGGAGGCAGCCTGCAGGATCGGGGATCTGTGCTGGGATACACTGACCCGCGGCGGCATCAACATTACCGATCTCGGCAATCATCACGGCATGTCGGCGACCGTGCTCATCGATCCAGCGCTCGAGCTTCATTTCGCGACGGATGATCGACGCTACCTCGATCTCGCACTGCTCGTGCTCGAGCAGGCCGAGCGCAACCCGCGGCACGCGTTGTTGACCCAGGCCCTCGCTGGAGCGGACGCCTCCGAAATTGCCACGGGCAAGTCCTATCAGATCCTCTGGAATCTGGTAGGCCTTGCGAAGCTTTATCGCGCCACGGGCGATGCAACTTATCTGCGTGCTGCCGAAAATCTGTGGCGCAACATCCGCGAGTGTCACCTGACACTGGGTGGTGGCCCGTGGGGCGGCGTCGCGCACCGTTCGCGTGAAGTGTTCAATTCAGGAGCTGTGTTCGGTCCGTTTGGGTACGTTGAAACTTGCGCCACGATGGCGTGGATACAACTGAATCGCGAGCTCCTTCGCATCACGGGCCATGCTGCTTACGCGCAAGAGATCGAGCGCAGCGCCTATAACGATCTGCTCGGCGCCCAGGCACCGAACGGCGAAGACTGGTGCTATTACTCATTCCCCAACGGCAAGCGGGTGCACACCACCTTCTGGCGCTGCTGTAAGTCCAGTGGCGCCATGGCATTGGAAGAGCTGCCTTCCATCGCTTATGGAATTTCGCAGGACGGCGGGATCAAGGTGAGCCTGTTCGGCCCGTCGAAAGCTGTGCTGAAATTGCCGGCCGCGGGGGACGTACGCCTGGAGCAGGAGACGGCGTACCCTTTCGAGGGGACTGTTTCTCTCAGGATCTCGCCTGAGCGGTGCGCAGTGTTCAGTATTTATGTGCGCATTCCGGAGTGGGCAGAGGGAACCACAGTGCGTGTCAGTCAGGACAGCATTGCGCCGGAGCCGGTCCCAGGCGCGTACGTTCGCCTGGAACGCTTCTGGCGCGCCGGTGATGTCATCACGTTGTCGTTTCCCTTGCGACCGAAAATGCATCGCAGGGCGCATCGGAATGTGCAGGAGTCTCAGGCCCCGGATGGAGCTCCCGTGAGCCAGGAAGTGATGCGCTTCGACTACCTCGCGATCACTCGCGGTCCGCTGGTGTACGCGACGGATCTGATCGATGGATACAAAATTGACGAAACCCTGCGCTTCGACGCCGGGCTCCGCGACACGTGGCTCGCGACCGTGCCGGCAACTGACGGCGAGGCCGGTTCGAATGTCCGGCTGCGCCCGGTCGGCCGTCCGGCCCTGACTTTTCAACCTTATTACCGTGCGGGTGGACGCCGGGATGGAGCGTGGCGGCTCACCTGGATGATGCTGGCGCCGGAAATGACGCCATAATGGAACGACGCCATGACTCTATCTTCGGCATTTAGCAGCTACCCGCGTTCCGGGCCGCCTGGGCCCTTGAGCGGGGTGCGCGTATTGGATCTCAGCGCTTATATCGCCGGCCCGTATGGATGCACGCTGCTGGCGGACCAGGGTGCCGATGTCATCAAGATCGAGCCGCCGGGTGGAGATAACCTGCGCCAGTATCCTTCGACGCTGGAGAGCGAGAATCGCGCCTTTCTCGGCGTTAATCGCAGCAAGCGGGGAATGGTGTTGGACCTGAAGCGCACTGAGGATCTCGCCGTGCTGCTGAAGTTGGTCGGTGAGGCGGACGTGCTGGTGCACAACTTCAGGCCTGGCGTGGCCGAGCGTCTGGGCGTCGACTACTCCCGACTGAGTAAGATCAACCCGCGGCTCATCTATTGTGCCGTAACCGGTTATGGCGAAGAAGGGCCATTGCGGGAAAAGGCCGGTTATGATCAGGTGCTGCAGGCAATGACCGGCATGTGCGCACTGCAAGGCAATCCCGACGGTACGCCGGAGCTGATCTACGGATCGCCTGTCGATTACTACGCCGCCGCGTTGGTCGCAGCGGGCGTGTCCTCGGCGTTGTTCGAGCGCGAACGCAGTGGCCAAGGGCAATTCGTCGGTGTGTCGCTGTTGCGCAGCGCGCTAGCCATGCAGTCCGCGCGGATGATCTGGGCCGAGGGCGAATCGCTCGACATCTGGCGTGACCTGCGCTCGGGCGGCATCACCGGTCTGTATCCCACGACCAAGGGATATCTGTATCTGTCAGCAAACACGCCCCACTTCTGGAAAGCGCTCTGCGACAAGGCGGGGCTCACCGAGCTTGGCAACGATCCCCGGTACGACACCGTGCGCAAGCGCGCGCAGCACGCCGCGGAGATCGTTCCGAAATTGCGCGCTGTTCTCCTTACACGCACTGCGCTGGAATGGGAGGAGTTGCTCGGGGATCAGGTCCCGTGCGCAATGGCACGACAGGTGGAGGACATGTTTGACCACCCACAGGTAGTCGCGGAGAACATGGTTGCACCCATCGAGCATCCAACACTCGGAAGTTATCGCGGGGTCACCCGACCCATCAAATTCGGGCGCACGCCCGGCCCGGAGCCGTTTGCCGCGCCCGTCCTCGGTCAGGATAACGAGACCGAATGACACGCTACTGAATGAAGCTCAGTTCACTATGGGCGCGCTCAGTCGTTTCCCAATTACGCGCATTCCCTCACTGAAGCCTCGACGCCATACTTTCCAATCGTGTCCGCCGTCATAGACGCGCAGCTCTGCGCTGATGCCGCGCACCCGTGAGACTCGGGTGAACAGCAGATGTGCCTCCATATCGATGTCCTTGTATTGATCCTCCGCCAACGGATTCTTCGCTTCGTCGTCGCCGACCGCGATGAACATGGCGAGCTGTAGCCGCGTGGCCTCGAACGACTCCAGTAGTGAGGGATAATTCAGCGCCTGATAGATGTCGTCATTGAATAGGGTATTGCCCTTACCGAACGCGCCGAAATCCCGCGCGCTCGAATCTCTCGGTGGCAGCGGCGTATATGCCGCGGGACTCAGCACAATTGCCGCGCCGAACAGGTCGGGATGCGCAAGTGAATAGCGGATCGCGCCGTAACCGCCCATCGAATAGCCGACGATTGCCCGACCGCTGCGGTCTGCGATGGTGCGGTAAGTGACATCGACGTGGGGGATCAGATCGTTGATAAAGGCGGACTCGACCGGCCCGCCGCGAGACGGCCCGCCTGCATACTGTGAATCGACGTAGTAGCTTGCGCGTTGACTCCACGGTGCGTCAGGCATGATTGCGATGACGGGCGGCATCTTGCCCGCCGCGATCATCTGATCCAGCAGGTCGATTACGCGCGACCACGCGGTAAGGTTGTCGCCACGGCCATGCAGCATATACAGCACCGAATAGCGCTTCGTGCTGCGGTCGTAACCATGAGGCAGATGGGCTGACCGCGGCCGCGGCGCTGGGGCGTTTCGAATTACAACGGTGCCAACGGTGCTCGGCGATACAGTACCCGCCGCGCGAGGCGTGTCACCGATGTCTGTCCTCGGAGCTCGAATGGACGCTGCAACCGGGCCTGGGCGGGCTGATTGCGCAGACGACCCTTTATCATAGCCACGAACGATTCTTCCAGGAGCGACTGCCCTGGCGGCTCGGCCTGGTCCGTCTGGAGGGCGGCCCTACAGTGGTGGCACATCTGCACAGCAGGGTGCCCGCACCGCCTACTGCAGTGCAGGTCACGGCGCGGCTCGATCAGTCGGGGCAGGCGGTGTTGATAGCGATAATGCCGGGCGGGGAAGAGGCGATGAATGACGACCCAAACATCCGGGAAATCATATGGGCAGGGCGCCCGGGGCCGGAAGAGCCGTCTGAAGGTGGTTAGCCTGATCCCGAAGTCTCTCGAACGCGAGCTTGCCGAATGAGCCAGCCTGTTGCGCTGCTGACAGGTGGAAGCTCCGGCATCGGCGCGGCGACGTGTCGGTTGCTGCTGGCTGCCGGCTACCAGGTGATCTCACTGGACCGCAATCCGGGGCGCATCGAATCGCCTGACCTGCAGGAAGTGCAGGTGGATCTGACCGATGTGGAGGCGACCCGAACGGTCGCTGCGCAGCTGGCCCGGCAGTTCCGGATCACCACAGTCGTTCACAATGCCGGGGCCGTCAGGCAGCAGCCCCTCGAGCTGGTCAGTGCCAAGGATCTCGAGATCCTGACCCACCTGCACATTGCAGCGCCGATTGCGCTCGTACAGGCCAATCTGGCGACCATGAAAGCGCAGCACTTCGGCCGTGTCATACTCATCTCCACACGCGCCGTGTTGGGCCTGGCCAACCGGACTGTCTATTCCGCGACCAAGGCGGCGATGCTCGGTATGGCGCGGACCTGGGCGCTGGAGCTCGGGGCCCACGGGATAACAGCCAATGTCATCGCACCCGGGCCCATCGAGGCGACGGACGTATTCCATGACATCGTCCCCAGGGACAGCCCGAAACTTCCGGCCATCATCGAGGCAATTCCGGTCAAGCGCCTGGGGCGACCCGAGGATGTCGCCCGGGCGGTGATGTTTTTCGCAGCTCCTGAAGCCGGCTTTGTGACCGGGCAGACTCTGTTCGTGTGTGGCGGAACGTCGGTGGGCAGTATTGTCTACTAGCGAGCCGGATATTCCTCAGGTAAGAGGATAACTTCAATCGATGGCACTATTTCCATTCCATCAGACTTACGATGTTACCCTTCGGGCGTGCTGCGCGCAGGTAGCGCTCGTCGGCGGTTATCAGTATGCAGTCGGAAGTTTCAAGCGCCACTCCATGGTAGTAGGTGTCAAAGAGATGCTGTTTGAGCTCCATTGCGAGCTCCACTCCCCGGCGTAAGACCTGCAGTTCATCTGTCGTTGGCAATTCCAGGGCCGTCAACATCCCGACGTCGTCTACCGCCGTGCCCGGGCTCTCGCGAGCAAGTACCGCGCCGACTTCTACAAGCCAGTGTGTGGGTTGCAATACCGGCTGCTCACCGCTTGTCACTTGCTCCATCAAACGCGTTGCTTTCTCTGTGCCCGCTTCGCGCTCCGGGTCCTGCAGCAACCACTTGATAACTACACTGGCATCTATAACAGCAATCACGATCTGCCTGAATTTCGAGACGTCCGGATCTGGGCGTCGGACAACGACGGCCGCTCCGTTCGCCTCTGCGTCAGCGTGCGAAAGATATCGACGCGCCGCTTGCGCAGCTTTGCGTCGGCGACCGCCTTCCGCATCAGCTCCGCAATTACCGCGCTTTTGTTTTGTCCTCCGAAGGTTTTGTCGAACTCGGCTTTGACGTCATCGGGGACGCTGAAATTGACAGTGGCCATGTTTGAGGTCCGTTGTTGAAGATTTCAACAATAACGATGGTACCGGGATTTCGATGACCGTCAAGGCTCTAGAAATCCGGCGCAAACACCCGTAATTCGCGCCTCACCATAAGTGCATGATTATATTTATGTTAATGCGAACCCACGACCGCGCGGAAGCGGTGACGGGCGCGCTGGTGCCCGAGCTGTCGCCGCTTCCCCAGTAACGATAGGACTGGCGACGCTTCGAGCAGGTTGCAATCAGTTCCGGATAGCGGCCGTTGCCTTCCGCATCTGCATGCTCGATGGCCCTGGCCAGGATCAGCCGGCGACGCGGATCGGTGTTGGATTCCAGGACCTTGCGCAGAATCCTCACCTGGGTATGGCTGCCGAAGTACGGCATAGGGATCGGGCTTTCTGCCGCGGTAGCAGTGGCCGGCAACCGAATCCGCCCCAATTGCCCCGCCCGCAAACGATGCCGATGGCTCACCGAGCCCCGGCGCAGGCCTGCTGTCGCCGCATGTGTCGGTCCAACAGGTAGACCGGAAGGGGCGCTTCGACGACATCGCCGGGCTCGGGTTTGCAGTCATGTCGAAGTCGAGCGGGCCCGCGAGTCTGATGAGCGCAACGGCGCTCGCGCGGTCGCGCGATCTGCAAATGAGGCTGGTCACGTTGGGGGACGAGCACAGTCCGCTCTATTTACGCGACTTGGACGGGCGCCTCGTTTCGTGTCGGCGGTCAGACCGGCATCCGTGTAGAATCGGACGCCCGTCTTGAGTTCCGGAACTTCCAGCGTGACTGACAAGATTCCAAGGACTGCCATGTTGAATCCGCCCTAGAGTTTGGTGCGCACGCGGTTCTCGATTGATCCAATGCCGTCGATCTCGCATCTGGCTCGTGTCGGAATTCTGTCTGAGCTCACCGTTTACATAGCATCGCAGGCGCAATGCATGTGGGTCTGCGAGCTCGTCGGCCGT